>Ga0308163_10000084_pt1 | contig 286109 bp, 248 predicted proteins | sample PhyTR1_FD_201037 | JGI IMG/M metagenome (GOLD analysis project Ga0308163, IMG submission 201037) | Phyllosphere microbial communities from UC Gill Tract Community Farm, Albany, California, United States - DLSLT.R1 | ecosystem: Host-associated > Plants > Phyllosphere > Unclassified | place...
ACCGCACGCTTGCCTTGGCAAGTTGGCAGCACCACTACAACTGGCACCGGCCTCACAGTGGCATCGGAGGCATCGCACCGATGGCCAGACTCGACGTCTCGAGAAACAACCTCTTGACGCTTCACAGGTAGGCGTGATACATCAGCAATGCGGAGCTTGTCGCGCCCCATGAAAGTCGACAGATGACAACGCACCATAGTTAATTCGCCGTTAAAATAATATACAGAATAGCATAACAATGCTCTGAATAGCATTTAAAATCTTGGCTTTTGTTGCTTTAGTGGACTGCCGCTGGAACGGCTCCGTGAATCTCAGGACACAGTTGCCCACCTAAGATAACAGGTAGGCATATGACTGTATTCATGACCAACATGAAGACCGAAAGTGCATCGGAGGTGGTTCGGCCGGAGCGGCGTCGGCGCTGGTCTCTGCAAGGCAAGCCAGTCAGGCTCGATGCGGATTATTGCCGCAGCACCTGCAGCAAACCCTGCAATGCGCGGGAACAGTCGGCAGTGGGTGCCACCAGCCAACTCACCGTCACTGATGAAGCTGCGCTGGAAGCAGCTTGTGCCTTCGCAGCCGAGGACTCCATCACTGGCGAGCCCAGTGCCATCGCGATGAAGGCAGGCACGGCATTGGCATGTGGGTGATGCGCCGGAGCGCCAACAGGCAGTGCATTCACCACGGGCACAGCAGCCGCATCGTCACCGTGCGCCGCGATGTCGCACACATCTGCGGTCGCCGTATCGCAGGCGATCTGGGTGCCTGCCCAGACGCTGCTCCTTGAGCCAGCGATGCAGCACATTGGCATTCATGCCATGTTCACGCGCCGTGGCGGCGATCGATGCGCTGGGCTGCAGGCACGCGGCGATCAGTTCGACCTTGAACTGTGGCGCATAGGTGCGGCACGTGCGCGGCACCGAATAGCGAGGGGATTGAGAATCTTTGAGCATCGTGTGCACGGTTGTTTCGTGGATGCGATATTGCTCAAAGAGTTGTTCAGCATAAAGATGGGATTACCGGACGCATACGCAGAATCGACGTCTGCTCCTGGCCGAACGCGAAAGCCAGATGCTCTTGGGCAGACAATTCCGCTGAATAGCACCAAGCATAGTTGCTAGAGCCAACCTTAAATAGGTAACCATAAGGTCCCCTTATCGCGAGTAGATGGCTCGGCGCTCTGCCGGGAAATTCTTCGCCGGCTTAACTTGTCATCGACTATCAGCACCCACCCATACCGCACAAAAGCCGCAGGTCATTGCAAGTCGGCTGCATCAAAAAGCTCGATCCAGGCCCTACATCGCTACCCACATCGCCGGCGCGCCATCATTCAGTGCCGTTTGGTGCCAAGGGTGCTTCCAAATGCCGGAACTATCTTCGTGCGCGTTTCTCGATTGCTGCGCCGTGGCCCGGAATACGTCGCTCAGACGCAGTTGTCCCCGGAGTTTGCCGACATCAGGCAGGTCTATGCAGCATCGCTTCTCGCTTATTGGGCAGCAATGAGCCGACACTGAACTGGCGGCATGACCCGGGCCTGCGCGCAGCGGTATACCCTGACCCGCCCCTACCGCTTCTGCGACACAATTCATCCTTGGCCTGGACAGCAAGGGCAGATCAAAACGGGGGGACAGTGGATATAAGACAGTTGCGAACCATCTTGGCCATCGCCGAAACCGGCAGTCTGACGCGGGCGGCGGAGCTTTTGCATGTGGTGCAGCCGGCACTATCGCGGCAGCTTCGGCAACTTGAAGAGGAGTTGGGCACGCCCCTGTTCGTGCGCAATCGACTGGGAATGGTGCTGACCGCGCCGGGGCGCCGCTTCATCGATCAGGTCAGGGCCTCGCTGCAGGGCCTGTACCAGGCCAAGGCGGACATAGGCGCGGCGGCGGCAAATCTCATGGGGTCGGTGTCGATCGGCATGCTGCCCGCCCTGGCCACCCGGCTGGCCGGGCCCCTGGTGATATCTCTCAGGCGCCAGTACCCCGATCTCAAGGTCCGCATCACCACGGGCTTCACCGATTTCCTGCAGCACGGTCTCGAGCATGGCAAGCTCGATATCTGCCTCATGGGGGATTACCTGCAATCGGAGCTGCTGCATACATCGCCGGTCTTTCGCGAGCCGCTGTATGTGGTGGGATTGCCGGATTCAGGGCTGTCTCCCGACACGCCCGTGGGCCTGGCGGATGTGGCAAGAATGCCCCTGGTCGTGCCCGAAGCCGAAAGCCTGCGCAATGTGATTGACCGCGCCTGCACCATCATCGGCGTCGATCTGAATCTCGTCGCGGAATCGGACAGCACGGCGGTTCTGCTGGAGCTGGTGGAGCGTGGCGTGGGCTTCACCATCCTGCCCGTCATGCCTATCGCCTCCATGCTCCGGGCCAAGCGCCTGGCGGGCGCGCCCATCATTGCGCCGCCGCTGCGCCGCACCGTCATCGTCGGCAGCCCGGTGATCAATCGCAACCCGCACACGGTGAAGGCGCTGCACGCTGAGCTTGTTGGCCTGCTCAAGCCCATCGTGACGGGCTTCGCGGATGTCGGGGTGGAGTGGCTGGTCGAGGAAAGCTGAGCGCTAACCCTGCCCCGGCGGCAACTAGCGGGCCGCGTCGTCGTTGGCCGCGCGCGCCTGGCGCATCTTTGCCAGTTGCATCAGCTGCTGGTCGCGCCATCCGACGCGGGCTTCCCACTGGTCCAGCGGCAGCAGCGCCCGGCGTTGCGCCGCCACCTTGGCCACCAATTCATCAGTCCAGGGATCGTTCTGTCCGCGCTCCCTGCCCATGCGTTCATAGGCCGGACCCAGCTTCTGCGCATGCGCGGCGATACCGCCCCGCGTGTTCAGGTCCACGGTCTCGAACGGGCCTATCACCGACCAGCGCAGCCCCAAGCCATCGCGCACGACCTTGTCGATATCTTCCACCGACGCCACGCCGTCGCGCACCAGGCAATAGGCTTCGCGCAGCAGTGCGCCCTGCAGGCGATTGAAGACAAAGCCTTCCACTTCCCGCTGGACCACGACGGGGCTCATTCCCACTTGCTGGAAATAGGCGCTGCAGCGCTGCACCACGGCCGCATCGGTGAACGGCGCGGGCACCAGTTCCACAATGGGAATCAGGTATGGCGGATTGCCCGGATGGGTAACCAGGCAGCGCTGGCGCGTGGCGAGTTCCGAGCAAAAGCGGGACGCCGGCAAGGCCGAGGACGCACTGCACAACGGGACGTCGGGCCCCACATGGCGCTCAAGTTGCGCAAAGAGTTCGCGCTTGATGTCGACGACTTCCGGCACGCATTCCAGCACCAGATCGCAATCTGCCGCGGCGCTTTGCAGTTCGGGCGTGACCTGGATGCGCGCGGCCACCACGGCGGCCTCGCCTTCGAGCAAGCCCGCGGCGCCGAGCATCTCCAGCTTGGCGCGGATTTCGCCGGGGATCAAGGCGCCGCGTTCGGGCGACGGCTCGAAAATCCGCACGCTCTTGCCAGCGCGCGCAAATTGCAGCGCAAAAGCGACGCCGATGCTTCCGCCTCCCGCTACTGCCACATTCTTGAACTGATTCATCTATTTCCTTTGATCGATACTGCGCTGGCTATCTGCCTTACCGACAGCCTCAGAAGCGTCCCATCAATCGAGCGAGATTTTTTCTCGCTTGACCACTTCAGCCAGCTGCTTGACCTCGGTGCCAATACGCTGGGCAAAATCTTGCGGACTTTGCATCACCACGACGCCCTGCGCGCTCATGGCCGCATGGGCTGCGGGAACGGCCGTTGCCATCTTCGCATGCGCGTAGAGCTCCTCGACAATGGCCGCCGGCGTGCCGGCCGGGGCCATCAGGCCCAGCCAGAACTTGACGTTGATATCCGGAAAGCCGGCCTGGGCCATGGTGGGCACGTCGGGCATTTGCGCCAGTCGCTCGTTGGATGTCACGGCCAGCGCTTTGAGTTTGCCGGAGAGAATCTGCGGCACGCTGGCCAGGGTGTCAAACGAGCTGTTCACTTCACCGGCCATGACGGCCATGCTGGCCTGGGACGCGGCCTTGTAGGGAACATGGGTGGTCTGGATCTTCGCGCTGTTGCTCAGCATGGCAAAGCCCAGGTGGGCAAGATTGCCGGCCCCGGCCGAGCCGTAGGTCAGCTCCGAAGGTTTGCGCCGGGCGTAGGCAACCAGATCCTGCACCGAGTTGATGGCGTTGCTCTTGGCCCATTCGGGATTGACGTTGAGAATGAACGGCGCATCCAGCACCACCGTGATGGGAACCAGGCTGCTGGCCTTGTACGGCGAGTTCTTGTAGATCAGGGGGTTCACGGTGATGCTGCTGCTGTTCGTGGCCAGCAGCGTGTAGCCGTCGGCTGCGGCACGCGCAACTTCGGCGACGCCAATGGAGCCGTTGGCGCCCCCCTTGTTATCGATGATCACCGGCTGGCCCAGCGACTTGGCCATGCCGTTGGCAAGCATCCGGGCCATGGTGTCGGTGATGGAGCCGGCCGGGAATGGAACGACGATGCGAATGACTTTTGCGGGCCACTTCGCTTCCTGGGCCAAAGCCGGGGACGCGGCCCAGGGCAGCACCGCTGCGCCTGCAACACCTGCGGATGCGGCCAGAAAATCACGGCGCGAGTTGAACTTGTTCATGTTTTGTCTCCTAAGATTTGTTTATTTGAAATGCCCTGGGAAGCGCCTCAGACCCGCTTCCTGGTAGCCACCGTTCCCGTTATCCCGCTGCTCTCCAGCGCATCCACCTGCACTCCCGTCAGCCCTGCCACGCGCGAAAACACCTCGCGGCTGTGCTCGCCCAGCGTTGGCGCCACGCGGCGAATTTCCAGCGGCTCCTGGCTTTCGCGAAACCACGGCGTGGTGGCAAGATACTCTCCAAGGTGCGCGCGCTGCACCGTGCGGAAGAAACCGCGGCTGCGCAGATGCGGGTCGTCGAGAACGCTCCATATGGGCTTGACGACGCCCGCACTGACGCCGGCGTGCTGTAGTGAAAGCATGGCCTCGTCGGCGGGCCGCTGGCGCGTCCAGGCCGTGATGGCCGCATCGATTGCTTCGCGTTGGGCGCGACGTTCCGCCACACCCCACAGCGCGGCGTCCAGGCCCGGTGCAGCGGCATGCAGGACGGCCGCCAGCGATTTCCACTGCGCGTCGTTCGCCACGCTGACCACCAGCCAGGCGTCCTCGCCCGCGCAGCGATAGATGCCGTGCGGCGCAAAGACCGGGTGGGTGTTGCCCTGGCGCGCACGGGTGCTGCCGCGCAGCGATTGTTCGATCAGAAAAGGCGCGGCCAGGGGCAGCATGCACTCCACCTGCGAGAGATTGACATGCCGGCCCTGGCCGGTGCGTGCCTGCACCAGCAAGGCCAGCAGTGCCGCCGCGCCCGCGTTCGACCCACCGATGGGATCGCCATAGGCATAGGAGGTCAGAGACGGCGGATTCGCCGCAAAGCCGGTGTGGTGCGGCAGTCCGCTGGCCTGCTCCAGCGTGCCGCCGTAGGCGCGCACCCCGCTCCACTCGTTGCCTATGCCGAATGCGGGCATGGAGACCATCACCAGCCGGTCATTCACCTTGCGCAGGGATGCGTAGTCCAGGCCCAGCTTGGGCAGAACTTCGGTCGAATAGTTCTCTATCACCATGTCGGCGGATTTCACCAGCTCGAGAAACAGCGCGCGGCCATCGGCATGCGTCAGGTCGAGCGTGACGCCCAGCTTGTTGCGGTTCATCAAGGCGAAGTTGGAATTCTTCTCGTAGAGCCGGTCGCGGTAGAACTCTTCGGTGAAATGCGTGCCGCGCCACCAGTCGGGATACTGCGTTCCCTCCACCTTGATGACCTCGGCGCCAAAGTCCGCCAACGTGCGCGCCGCCAAGGGGCCGGCCCAGCCCATGGTGAGGTCGATGACACGCAACTGGCGCAGCGGCGGCAGGCCTTCGGCGGCCCGGGTCCGCCCGGCGGCGCGGGCCAGCGCGGCCTCGCTGCGGTAGTGGTCGCTGTGCGCGCCTTGTTGCGCCGCCACGCCGCCGCGCAAAGGGCCGGCATCGCCCAGGGGGAAAGGCACGCCTACGCCTTCGAAGCGACTGGCGCCGGATGCGATGGGCACGAAGGCTGCGCGTTCGCGGTGGACTTTCTGCGCCAGCAGTTCTGCCATCGTCGGCACCAGCACCGCGGGAAATTTTGCCTTGCCCAGCAGCGCGAACCACTCGTTGGCCGTCCTTTCCAGCAGCGCCGGCTGCAGGAAAGCATCGATCTCATCGGCATGGCTGATACGCGTAGGGCCGCTGACAAAGCGCGCGTCGTTCGCCAGTTCCGGCCGGCCTATGGCCACGCACAGTGCAGACCACTGGGGCAAGGTGTGCGCAAAAAGGCCTATCCATCCCTGCCTGGTCTGGTAGATGCCGCCGGGATGGGTGGTGCAGAAGCGATTCACGCCCAGCCGCGCCAGTGGATGGCGGCCGTCCTGGACCATGCCGGCTTCCATCTCGACGACCGTGAAAGCCGTCTCATGGATGCTCAGCACATAGCGCCGGCTGCCGTCGGATTCCCCCAGCAAAGCGGCCACGGCACTGGAAAAGGCCGCCAGCCCGGCGACGATTCCGGTCTGGATGTCATGCGGCAGGTGTGGCGGCCCTTGCACCGCTCCGCTGCCATGGACCGCCCCCGCCAGCGCCCGGCACACCGCGTCCGAGCCCACGAACCGGCTGTAGGCGCCGCTTTCACCGAACCAGGTGAGATACACCTCGATTGGCAGCTTGGCGCTGTCGGCGTCCCCGCTTCGGCGGCAGACCGGATGGCCCAATATTTCCACGCCCTGGCACAGCGCCCGGGCATCGAGCACCACGTCACAGCTCGAGGCCAGACGCGACAGCCATGCATGCTCCTCGATGCTGCGGCCGCGCAGCGTGACACTGCGCTTGTTGGTGCCCAGCCAGGCATTGAGCGCGCTCTGGGACACCTGGCCCACGTTCTCCAGCAAAGGCGGGAGACGGCGCAGCGCGTCGCCGTCGCTGTCCTCCACTTTGATGACTTCGGCACCGAAGTCGGCAAAGAGTTTCCCGGCATAGGCCAGGGCCGACCCCGTGCCTATTTCAAGCACCCGTATTCCAGCCAGGGCCAGCTGGCCCGAAGGTTCCATCTTGGTCACAGTCAATTTCCTGCTCGTTGGCTCAAGGGCTCACCAGGTGTCGACAAAGGAACGGCGGGCGCGGCCGGCGCGCAGCGCTGCAGAGGCAATGCCCTGGCGTATCCAGGTCCGGGTCTCGGCCGGGTCGATGACCGCGTCGATTTCCGTGGTCGATGCGACATTGATCGCATGGCCGCGCTCATAGGCTCGGGCCACGAGCTGGTCGTAGAGCGCCCGGCGCTGCGGGCCATCGGGCACGCTCTCCAGCTCCTTCTTGAATCCCAGCTGGATCGAGCCTTCAAGCCCCATGGGGCCGAACTCGCCCGTGGGCCAGGAGACGGCGCAGCTCGCGGAAAGAAAGCCCCCGCCGGCCATGGCCATGGCGCCCAGGCCATAGCCTTTGCGCAGCGCGATCGCCAGGATGGCGACCCTGAGCTTGGCCGCGGTCACGAACATGCGCGAGACATGACGCACCTGGGCCTTGGCCTCCTCGTCGGGCCCGACCATGAAGCCCGGGGTGTCGATCAGGGAAATGATGGGCAGGCCATGCACATCGCAGAGATTCATGAACCGCGCTGCCTTGTCGGCCGCATCGGCATCGATGGCACCGCCCAGGTGCTGGGGGTTGTTGGCGATGATGCCCACGGGCTGGCCTTCGACGCGCGCCAGCGCCGTATGCATGCCGTGGCCAAACCCCGAGCGCAGCATCAGCACGCTGCCGATATCGGCAATCCCCTCGATCGCCTTGCGGCTGTCGTAGACACGCAGGCGGTTTTCCGGAACCACATGGCGCAGTGCCATCGGGTTCGGCGCCGACCAGTCCTTCAGCCGGCCCTGGAACATGGACAGATAGTGCTTCGCGGCCACCACGGCCTGCGCCTCGTTCTCGACCAGGATGTCGATCACGCCATTGGCGAACTGCACCGGCGCCGGCCCCACTTCCTCGGGCTTGAAGATGCCCAGGCCGCCGCCTTCGATCATCGCCGGGCCGGCCATGCCGATATTGGCGCTCTTGTCAGCGATGATGACGTCGCACACGCCCAGAAAGGCCGCGTTTCCAGCGAAGCAGCGTCCCGACACCAGCCCCACCAGCGGGACCTCACCACTGAGCTCGGCCAGCGCGGCAAACGAGGGCTGGTAGAGACCGGACACGAAAGGGAAGTCCACATCGCCGGGCCGGCCGCCGCCGCCCTCGGCAAACAGCACCAATGGCAGTTCATCGCGGCGCGCGCGCTCCACCAATCGGTCCGTCTTGATGTGGTTGCGTTTGCCCTGGGTCCCCGCGAGCACCGTGGCGTCGTAGGCCATGACGGCGCTGAGCGAGCCTTCGTAGCCGAATTCAGCACCGTTGATGTTGGCGATGCCGGTCACGATGCCGTCCGCCGGGGTGTTTGCAATCAAGTCCTCCTTGGTGCGGCGGCTGGCCTGCGCCGCGACCACCAGGGCACCGTACTCGACAAAAGACTTGTCGTCGCACAGGTCGGCAAGGTTTTCCCGGGCGGTGCGCTGCCCGCGCGAACGCCGCTTGGCCACGGCCTCAGGCCGCGCCGCGTCATACAGCACGGCGTGGCGGTCCAGCACCGCCTGCAGGTCGGGACGCACGGCATCCAGATCCACGGCCTGGCTCTCGCTGGCCGCACCGGCGCTGCGGCTCTCGGGCTCCAGCACCACCAGAACCTCGCCTTCGGCCGCCTGCTCGCCCTTGAGGGCCCGCACTTCCAGCACGCGGCCGTCGAATTCCGCGACGATGGAGTGCTCCATCTTCATCGCTTCGATCACCGCGATGGCCTGCCCTTGCCGCACGGATTCATTCACGCCGACGGAAACTTCGACGATGCGCCCGCTCAAGGGCGCACGGGTCGCGATTTGGCCCTCTTCCAGCGGCAAATGCATTGGCTGCGTGGCCACGGCAGGGGCGCTGGCCTGGCGGCCCATTTCACCGATCAGCGCGTCCTTTTCTTCCTGCTGGGTCTTGAGCAGCGCGGCGGCGGCCACCAATTCGGGAAGAATCGCTTCCAGGTAGCGCGTATGGTTCTGCTGTTTTTCGAAGTCGTCGCGGCCCACGATGGCGCGCAACAGATGGATGTTGGTCGGCAACCCGGCAATTCTGAATTCGGCCAGGCTGCGGCGCAGGCGTCGGACCGCGCTCGCGAAGTCGGGGCCGGGGCTGGAGACAATCAATTTGGCCAACAGGGTGTCGAAGGCCGGCGCCGGAGAATATCCGCTGTAGGCGTGCGTATCGACGCGTACGTCCGGGCCCGCAGGCGGATCGAAGCGCTCCAGGCGCCCATGCGCGGGGCGCGCCATGCCGGACGCGTCCGTGGACTCTGCCGTGACGCGCACCTGGATGGCGTAGCCCTTGAGCTGGGGCGGATTCGCCGGGTCCAGCCCCAGGCTTTCGAGACTGCGTCCCTGCGCAAGTCCAATCTGCAGCGCCACCAGATCGATGCCGGTGACCTGCTCGGTGATCGTGTGTTCGACCTGCAGGCGCGGATTGGCCTCGATGAAGACGAAATCGGTCTGCAGGCCGTTCTCGTCTTCCTCGACCAGGAACTCGAAGGTCCCCAGGCTCTGGTACTTCACCCGGGAAGCCAGCTGCTTGGCCGCCGCGAGAATGCGTGCGCGCAGCTGCGCCGTGAGCACCGGGCTGGGCGCGATCTCGACCACTTTCTGAAAGCGGCGCTGAAGCGTGCAGTCGCGGTCGCCGAGCGCCACGACGTGGACGCCGTCTCCCGCGATCTGCACTTCGATATGGCGCGCGCGGTTGACGAGTCGCTCCGCATACAGTGCATCGACGCCGAAGGCCGACATCGCCTCGGAACGGCAGCGGGCGTAAAGCTCCGCGATCTCGGCCCGGGTCTTGACGACGCGCATGCCGCGGCCACCGCCGCCGCCCACCGCCTTGATGACGATTCCCACGCCGCCCTGTTCGTCGAAGAACCCGCAGATCTCCTCGAGTGTGGCGCCGCCATGCGTCGCGGGCATGACCGGGACTTCGCATTCCTTGGCGAGTTGCAGCGCTGCGCCCTTGTCACCGAACAGCGCCAGGTGCTCGATGGCCGGGCCAATGAACGTGATACCCGCTTGCGCGCAGGCCTGGGCGAAATCGGCCCGCTCGCTGAGAAAACCGTAGCCCGGGTGAATTGCGTCGCAAGCCTGGCTCCTCGCAGCGGCAATGATGGCGTCGATATCGATATAGGCCGCAGGTCCGCTGCCGGCCAAGGCCACGGCCGTATCGGCCACGATGCGATGCTGGGAGTTCGCGTCGTCACAGGAGTAGACGGCAACGCCTTGCATGCCCAGATCTCGCGCTGCCCGCAGGACGCGGATGGCAATCTCGCCACGGTTGGCAACCAAAATTCTTTTCATTGTTTTCCTGATTCTTGTCTCGAAGATGTCGCGGCGCAATGCGGCGCAAAAGGGTACGGACGGCTCGAATCGCCAGGCCTAGGGCGCGCGCGGCACCAGTTTGAACACCGCCCTCGCAACGGCCAGCACATTGCCCTCGGCGTCCTTGACCTCGCCCTCGCAGAAGGCGATGCGCTTGCCACGGCGCTTGCAGAGCGCAAACACCTCGACATCCGATGCGGCGGGCTCATAGAAGTGCGTGTTCATGTCGATGGTCGCCGCGCCGACGTTGAGCGGGTCGTGCGCACGGGCCACGACGCCCAGGCTGAAGTCCAGCGCACTCATCAGAGCGCCACCGTGGATATCACCGCGGCTGTTGACCAGCGCGCGCTGCAGCTTCAGGCGGGTATGGCAGCTGTCCCCGTGCAGGCGGATGCTTTCCAGTCCGATATGGTTCATGAAGGGCACATCGAGCCCGAAATGGTCCAAGGGCGCCGCATCCGCATCCGCATCCGCATCCAGGTTCAATCCATTGCTGGTCAAGGTATTCAATTGCTGCTTTCCAAAAAATGCAGGGACTGCCGGGATGCGTCGTTGCAATGCGTCGACTCCCATCGGTTCAGCCCTTCAAGCCATGCGAATCGCTGCAGGAATACTAGATTTCCCGTCTCAGCGAGACAATTCACATGTTTCTTGGACAGCTATAGCGGTTCGGCATAACCAGAAAATCTCGCCGCCCATGCGGTAGGCGCGCTGGGGTCGAGAAACGGCGGCTTGGGGGCGGACTAACGGCAGCCACTGTCTACGCCGTGTCGCCGAACAAGGCGCAGAGGCTCACGCTGAATTCAAGGAGGCAGCGTCAAGCCGGCAGCGGCACAGGCGCAGCCGAGAAAGCCAGGACTCCAGCCGCTGCAGGCGGCTTCACCGTTCAGAACAGCGTCTCGACCTCGCTGGCCAGGCGATAGCCTGCGCCGCGTTCGGTGACGATCAGCACTGGCTTGGACTGATCGGGCTCGATCTTCAGGCGCAGCCGGCGGATCTGCACGTCCACGGTGCGGTCATAGACTTCGGCCTCGTGCAGCCGCGACATCGACAGCAACTGATCCCGGGTGAGCACCCGCTGGGGCGCGCGGCACAGCGCATTCAGCAGGCTGAACTCGCCATTCGACAGCTCCACCGAACTGCCATCCGGCGCCAGCAGGCGCCGCGTGCGCAGGTTCAGCTCCCAGCCCGAAAAACGAAACGCGCGGCGCGTGTTGTCGCGCTCGGGCAGCGTGGCCTGCACCTGGTAGCGGCGCAGCACGGCGCGCAGACGGGCCAGCAGCTCGCGCGGGCTGAAGGGCTTGGTGACATAGTCGTCGGCGCCCAGCTCCAGGCCCATCACGCGGTCGGCCTCTTCGTTGCGGCCGGTGAGCAGCACGATGGGCACCGTCGCGCGTTCGCGCAGCAGGCGCGCCAGGTTCATGCCGTCTTCGCCTGGCAGCTTCAAGTCCAGCAGCACCAGGTCGATGGCCTCCCGGTCGAAGATCTCGAACATTTCCTTGCCCGAACTGCCTGCACTGACGCGCATATCGTTCTTGCCAAGGTATTCGACGACCAGCTGGCGAATGTCGGGGTCATCGTCGATCACGAGGATATGCGGATCAATACGGGTGTTCATGGATCTCGTCGCGGTGGAAAGTCACAAGTACGCAGCGTTGCTTGGACAGCCATCAGGGCTGATCGCATGGTAGCGCAAGGCCGCAGCGGTTCACACCTTCCCGAGCAGCCCGGGCCGCCGCCACGCCTGTGGCAAGCGCGATTGCGTGTCATGATCGTCCCTGCCCGGTTGGCATGCCCGGCCTGGAGGGTGCTTCAGGTGGGAATGTCCCTCTCCTGAACCCTTCTTGCCCGGCTTGACCGCCCCCTAGCGCATGGAACCCGAAATCTACGCCAGTTCACGCCGTCTGCGCCGCCCCTGGTGGATTGCGCTGGGCTTGTGGCTGGCGCTGGCGGCGGTCACATCCATAGGCCTGTGGCATCTGCGGCGCGACGCCGTGCAGAGCCAGTCCCGGGAGCTGAGCCTGCTGTCCCTGACGCTCACCGACGGCATAGAACGCGGCCTGAGCGGCGCCGATGAGGGGCTGCACGCCTTGCGCGCCGAGTTGCTGGAGGACCGGCTGTCGCTGGCCGTGTCAGCCCGCGGCGGCGATGTGCGCCAGGCGCTGCGCACCCGCGCTGGCCTGATGCCGCTGGTGGACACCCTGTGGCTGCTGGACGATGGCGGGCGGACCATTGCTGCGTCCGATCCAACGCCGGCCCCCGATTTGTCCCTGCTCCACCCATCTCCCGACACGCTGGCCGCGGGTGCAACCGCGCTGAGTCGTCCTTTCGCAGGCCCTGACCACAAAAGCCCGCGGATTGCGATGGCAGTTCGATTCCCTGGCACTGCCCATGCGCCCAGCGGCTGGCTTGTGGCCGGCATGCAGGCCAGCGCGCTGTTGGGGGCCTTCAGTTCGGCCATACCGTCCACGGCCACGCGCGCGTGGGTCGTGCGCGGCGATGGCGTTCGCCTGACGGGTGTGAATGCCGTGGAGCCCACACTGGACGCCGCCGCCTTGGCGCAGCGCTTGGCCAAGCGCCCCGCGCTGGAGCTGCGTCGGTTCGAGGACGGCAGCGACAATCTGGTGGCCTTGCACACCGTGTCGCGCTACGACGTCAAGGTGCTGATTTCGCGCGATCTGGCGTCGGTCCTGGCGTCGTGGCGCCAGGCGGCCACGGTGTCCGGCGCGGCACTGGCGCTGCTGGTGCTGATCATGGCCGCGGCCGTCCATTGGGTGCAGTGGGCCGACCGGCGCCGCGCCGAGGCGCAGCGCGCGCTACAGGCGCAGATTGCACGGGCCGCAAAACTGGAGTCGCTGGGCACGCTGGCCGGCAGCGTCGCGCACGACTTCAACAACCTCCTGGCGGGCATCGTCGGTTTTGGCGAGATGGCCCAGGACGCGGCGCCCGCGGGCAGCGACCAGGCGCGCCACATCGACAAGATCCTGCAGATCGCCTTGCGCGGCAAATCCCTGGTCGGGCGCATCCTGACCTTCAGCCACGCCGGTGCCAAGGCCTCGGCGGTGTTCGAGCTCGAACCCGTGGTCGAGGAGGTGCTGAGCGTGCTGTCGGCTTCGCTGCGCGGCGGCATCGTGCTGGAGCGCGTGCTCGAAGCCCCAGGCGCCTGTCTGCGTGGCGATGCGACGCAGGCTTTTGAAGCGGTGATGAATCTGTGCACGAATGCCATGCAGGCCATGCCCGAAGGCGGGATGCTCAGCGTGCAGCTCGGGCGTCTGCAGGTGGCGCAGCCGCGCGTGCTGTCGCACACCCAGTTGCCCCCGGGCAACTACCTGCGCCTGGTTGTCACCGACCAGGGCAAGGGCATGACGCCCGAGGTCATGGAGCGATTGTTCGAGCCGTTTTTCACCACGCGCGCGGCACAGTCGGGCACCGGCCTGGGCTTGGCGGTGGTGTTTGGCGTGGTTGCCGAGTTGGGCGGCGCGATCGACGTGCAGAGCCGGCCGGGGCAAGGCGCGCGATTCACGCTGTATCTGCCGGAGTCCAGCGAGGGTGTGGACACCCAGCCGCAAGCAGCGCTGCAGGTCCGCCCCGGCGCCGGCCAGCGGCTGCTGGTGGTGGATGACGAACCCGAACTCGTGGCGCTGACAAGTGAATTGCTCACAGGCCTGGGTTACACAGCCGAGGGCTATTGCGACCCGGGCGCGGCCTTGCAGGCGCTGAACGACGATCCGCAGCGTTATGCGGCGGTGATCACCGATGAGGTGATGCCGGGACTGACCGGCACCGAGCTGACGCAGGCCCTGCGCCAGCGCGCACCGCATATCCCCGTGCTGCTGGTCAGCGGCTATGGCGGCGCGCTGCTGGCCCAGCGTGCTGGCGCCGCCGGTGTGACCCGGCTGCTGGCCAAACCCCTGCAGCGCAACGATCTGGCACGCGCCCTGGCCGACGTGCTGCGCTGAGCGCTGCTGCGGCATGGCGCTGCAGCAGCCTGCGCGTCTGGATTTTCGCCAATGTTGCAAATGTCATCTGGCGCGCCGCTCATGTCATTCGCACAGGACTGTCCGCGTCCATAGTGAACTCCATACACCGCACTTCAAGGAGTTCCATCATGTTCAGCAACACTTCCACCACCCGGTTTGTCGGTGCTCTGGCAGCGGCAAGCAGCTATGCCCCGGCTGTGTCCACCGCAGCCACTGAGCCCGTTTCGGCCTACGCCGTGGCCGAGCTGCAGAAGGCACGTGTCGAGATCTACTGCGGCCACAACGACCAAGCCGTGGCTGGCATCCGTGCGGTGCGCCGTGAGCTGCATGCCTCGTCGGTTGCGAGCACCTCCCCGATCTTCGCCACATTGGACGAAGCATCCTGGCTCACCCGCCACGACCAGCATCTGCTGGCCGAGCACGCGCTCGACAAGGCGCTGGATCAGTTGGCCATGGGAGCCGCGTTGAATTGAGCCCGGCGACATTGCCAGACGGCAGCGGCCGCGCAGGCCGCGCCGCGGCAGGTCCCCGTTCAAGGAATCTCCATGAAACGCTTTCTGGTGGCGGCGTCCTTCGCCGTGCTGACATGCTCGGCTTTTGCCTTGCCAACCATAGGCCAGGTGCAGTCCGAAATAGGCAAAGGCCACTACGCCCGTGCCGAAGAAATGACGCGCGAGGTGGTGGCGGTCAAGCCTGACAGTGCCAGGGCACGCTATGTCCATGCCGAAATACTGGCGCACAACCAGCGCTTTGCCTTGGCCGCAGAAGAGGCCGCCCAGGCCCAAAAGCTCGATCCGAGCCTGTCGTTCACCGACCCGGAGAAATTCAGGACTTTCACGCAGTTGCTGGCCCGACAGCAGTCTCCAGGGACTGCTTCGTCTGCCGTTTCATCCAGCGCCAGCGCCCTCAAGCCCGCGCAGTTCGCCGCAGCGGCGCCTGTGACCCATGGTGGCGCAATGCCGGCGTGGGCCTGGGGCGGCGTCGTCGGCTTGCTGGCGATGTTGGCATGGCGGGCCCTGGGCGCCAGACAGCCGCTGCGCACGCAATGGCCGCCGGCCATGGCCGCATCGGCAGACGCGCAGCCCACGGGCATGCCAGGCGCTGCGGGCGCCGCCGGCTTCGGCGGCTACGCCCCTGCGCCCTCGCCCGCATCGTCCACGGGCGGCGGACTGTGGCGCACAGGGATGGCCGTTGCCGGCGGCGTTGCGGCCGGCATGCTTGCAGAGAAGCTGTTCGAAGGGCAGCGCGAGAGCGGCGCAGGCGCTGGACTCCTGCCTGCCAACCGCGCCGAGCCCATCAGCTTCGATGATCGGTCTGCACACAATGCCGCGGCAGACGAGTTGGAACGGCGCTCCATTGACATGGGCAACGGTGCGGACTGGGGCGGCGCCGATAACGACAGGAATATTTCAGGCGACGACGGCTGGTGAGCCGTCGCCGGCCCCATGGCTTGCCGTCTTCACCGCAAAGGAGTCAGCATGATTCAACATGACAAGCTGGCCGCGGGCGAAGCGGTCCAAGCCACGTGGCGCGTTGCATCCGAGCAGCCCGCCACGACCACACCTCCATCCATGCCGGGTTCTAGCGATCTCACCGAATTGGCGCTGGACATTCAGATCCCGGAACTGCTCGCACAGGTCTATGAGGCTGCGCCGACGGTGGAACGCTGTCACCTGCTTGAACAGCTGCTGCAGCCTCTGGGCCTGCTGTCCCTGGCCGCGGTCGCCGGAGGCATCTTTGCCGACATCCGCTTGCGCTGCGGCTGGCAGCACCTCGATGTCAGGCCCGATGACATCCGCAACGTGCACGCGGTGGATGTGGTGGCGCTGGTCGATCACGCCCAGCAGGTCAGCGTGGAAACCGTCGATGGGCTGGCACAGATGCTGATATCGACGCCCCTGCTTTCGGCATCGGCCACGGCCGCGGTATTGGTGGCCATGCTGCTGCGCCGTGCCCGCTCGCGTCCGCCTGCCGGTCCACAAGAAAACTGATGTCGATCATGCTTCACGCCCCCTCCAAGCCCATGCGTGCACGCGTTGAGCGCCAGGCCTGCCCTGCCGATACAACCATGGCCAGGCTGCTCATCCATGCGATGCAAGCCGCCGATGATGAATGCGGAACGCTGGCCCTGCTCCTGCGCCGCCTGCGCCCCTGCGCCAGGGCCGCTGCGCGCTGCCAGCAGCCTGCACTGACCGGCCTGCGCATCGCCGACCTGGACGGCCGCAGTTACTTCAGTGCCGATGAACTGCCACCCGAAATCGACCTGCGGCTGCCTGCAGGGACCTACCATGTCAGCGTCAGTCATGGCAGCCAGCGGCGGCGCTACACCGTGGCACTGGGCCGGGGAGTCGCCTTCGATCTGCAGTTGCGCGGCGATTGAGACCGGGGCGCCATCGACGAAAGCATGCGCAGCGCTGTGGCGTTGGCGCCGCTGACACCGCGCTCCAGTCTCCACGGTCCAGCACGCAGGCCCGCGCGTTCCTGTAAGGTTGCACGCAAGCACAGCCATTGCCTGCGCGATGCAACGAACCCAAGGAAATGCCGTGAGCCTGTCCCTTCTGAGCCGCTATGCCTTTTTTGCCGGCTGCGTGGTATTGAGCCTCGCCAGCCTGCCGTTTCTCTTTTCAAGCGATATCTGGCCCCTCACGCTGATCACCGGTGCGCTGAGCCTGCTGGGCCTTTTCGATCTGCTGCAAAGCACCCATGCCGTGCGCCGCAACTATCCCATCCTGGGCAACATCCGCTACCTGGTCGAAGGCATACGCCCGGAAATTCGCCAGTACCTGCTCGAGTCCGACAGCGACGCCCTGCCGTTCTCGCGCGCCCAGCGCTCGCTGGTCTATTCGCGCGCCAAGAACCAGACCGCCGACAAGCCGTTCGGCACGCTGATCGATGTCTACCAGCCGGGCTTCGAGTTCATCAGCCACTCCATGCGCCCCGCGCCGCTGAGCGACCCGGACAGCTTTCGCGTGACCATAGGCGGGCCGCAGTGCAGCCAGCCCTATTCCGCCTCGGTGCTCAATGTCTCGGCGATGAGCTTTGGCTCGCTCAGCGCCAATGCCATACGCGCCCTCAACCAGGGGGCACAGCGCGGCAATTTTGCGCATGACACCGGCGAAGGCAGCATCAGCCCCTATCACCGCGAGCATGGCGGCGATCTGATCTGGGAGCTGGGCAGCGGCTACTTCGGCTGCCGCACCGAGGACGGCCGCTTCGACCCCCAGCGTTTCGCCGAGCAGGCGCGCTCGCCGCAGGTGCGCATGATCGAGATCAAGATGAGCCAGGGTGCCAAGCCGGGTCACGGCGGCATCCTGCCCAAGCACAAGGTGACGCTGGAGATCGCCCAGACCCGCGGCATCGCCATGGGCCAGGACTGCATCTCGCCGTCCAGCCACAGCGCTTTTTCCACGCCGCTGGAAATGGTCCAGTTCATTGCCCAGTTGCGGACCTTGTCCGGCGGCAAGCCGGTAGGCTTCAAGTTCTGCCTGGGCCATCCCTGGGAGTTCATGGGCATCGCCAAGGCCATGCTGGAGACCGGCATTCTTCCGGATTTCATCGTCGTCGATGGCAAGGAAGGCGGCACCGGCGCCGCGCCGGTGGAATTCACCGACCATATGGGCGTGCCCATGCGTGAAGGCCTCTTGTTCGTGCACAACACCCTGGTCGGGCTGAACCTGCGCGACAAGATCAAGCTGGGCGCGAGCGGCAAGATCGTCAGCGCGTTCGACATCGCCAGCGTTCTGGCGATTGGCGCCGACTGGTGCAATTCGGCGCGCGGCTTCATGTTCGCCATCGGCTGCATCCAGTCGCAAAGCTGCCACACCAACAAGTGCCCGACGGGCGTGGCCACCCAGGACCCGTTGCGCCAGCGCGCGCTGGTCGTGCCGGACAAGGCGGCGCGGGTGTTCAACTTCCATAGAAACACGCTCAAGGCGCTGGCCGAAATGCTGGCCGCCGCAGGCCTGACCCACCCCGAGCAATTGCAGCCCAAGCATCTGGTGCGGCGCATGTCGGCCACCGAGGTCAAACTGTTCTCGCAACTGCATGTGTTCCTCAGCCCCGGCGAGCTGCTGCGGGGCCACGTCGAGGGTGAGTTCTATGCGCGCATGTGGCAACTGGCGCGCGCCGACAGCTTCGAGCCGCATGCCGAAAGCGCTGCGCCGGGCAATGCCCAGCGTTCATCGAACGGCTGATGGAATCACTTCAGCAGGCGGGTCAGCGCACTTCGTTCGGCAGCGCTGTCCACCATGGACACCGGTAACCGCAACATCGTCGATGCCTGCTGATGGGCTGAAAACAGCACGCCTGGTGCCAGCAGCACGCCCTGGGCCGCGGCTTTTCGTGCCAGCACTTCGGTGTCGCGACCTGCGTCCACCCAGACAAACATGCCCGCATTCGGCTCCTGGTGCAGCGCCAAACCCAGGGTGTCCACCAGTTTGAGGCAGCGCTGTCTCGCGTCGTCCAATCGCTCGCGCAGGCGCAGCACATGTTTGCGGTACAGGCCATCGGCCAGGATGCGGTGCACAACGCGCTCACCCAGCTCGGAGCTGGTGAGGCCGCTGAGCAGTTTGGCATCGGTCAGTGCGGCAATCCGCTGGGGCTGGGCGGCGATGTAGCCCACGCGCAGACTGCCCGCCAGGGTTTTGGAGAAACCGCCCACCAGCATGACGCGGCGCAGCCGGTCCAGGGTCGCCAGGCGCACCGGCTGACCCGGGTGAAAGTCGGCGTAGGTGTCGTCCTCAAGAATGGCAAAGTCATACTGTTCGGCCAGCCTCAGCACGTCATACGCCACGCCCAGCGACAGACTGAAACCCGTGGGGTTGTGCACTGCGGTGTTGGTGATGAACAGCTTGGGGCGGTGGGCCTGCACCAGTTGCTCCAGCACCAGCAGATCCGGCCCCTCGGGGCCGCGCGGCACGGCCTGCACCTGCAGGCCAAGGGAGCGCAGCATGCCAAACACCATGAACCATGCCGGGTCCTCGACCAGCACGGTATCGCCAGGGCGCAGCAGGCTGCGCAAGATCAGGTCCATGCCCTGGGTGACACCTGCCGTGGTCATGAGTTGCTGCTCAGGGTCCACCGTCAGGCCTTGGGCCATCAAATAGCCTGCCAACTGCTGACGCAGCGCTGCGTAGCCTTGCGGCGCGCCATAGCCCAGCAGTTGAATGCCCGCGCTGCGCCCCACGGCACGTACGGCGGCGTTGAGCATGTCGTGGTCCATCCAGCTCGACGGCAGTATGCCGGCGCTGCCATCGAAATGCGTGCCGTCAACAGGGCGGAACATGCTGCGCAGCAGATAGGGCGTATCGAAAGCCTGGTCTGCGGCCAGGATCGGCTTCTTGTCCTGCAATGGTGCTTGGGATGCGCGCTGTGCGGTCACAAAAAAGCCAGCCCCTGGACGCGATTGCAAAGCGCCCAGCGCCACCAGGCGGTCATAGGCTTGGACCACGGTGTCGCGGCTCACGCCGGTGTCGTCGGCCAACTGGCGTACCGAAGGCATACGCGTTCCGGTGCGCAGGCTGTGGCTGTGCAGCAGCTGCGTGCAGTGCGCCACCAACTGCTCCACCAGGGGCGGCAATCCCGGTCCACGCAGGGCTTGCCAGCCCAGATCATTGCTGACAGCGGCGGCCTGGAGCGGGCCAGGAGACGCAACTGGCCGGTTGTTTTTAGCCATACAGTGGGTATATTGATTTGCTGAACTGTACCGGTACTGTACTGCCTCGGCTGCCTAGAATGCAAGCACTGCATTGGGAGCGCTTTATGAATTGGATGCCCGTCAATACCGAGTTCGCCACGTTGCTGCCGATGGCCATGTTCATCGTCGTCAGCTCCATCACCCCAGGTCCGAACAATGTGATGCTGGCCGCGTCGGGTGCCAACTTTGGCTACCAGCGCAGCGTGCCGCACATGCTGGGCATTTCGGTGGGCGGCGCCGTCATGCTGCTGCTGGTGGGCGCGGGGCTGGGTCAATTGTTTGAACAGGTGCCGCAGCTGTATGTTCTGCTGCAATGGGTCGGGGCCGCCTACCTGCTTTGGCTGGCATGGAAAATCGCGCACGGCGGACGGGTACAGCTGGCGCAAGCCAGCCCCAAGCCGCTCAACTTCCTGCAGGCTGCCGCTTTCCAGTGGGTCAATCCCAAGGCCTGGATACTTTCGGTGGGGGTGATCGCCGCATACACCAACCCTGGCAATTACTGGGCAAGCCTGCTTCTGGGGGCGGTCACGATGCTGCTGGTGAACTACCCCTGCATCAGCGTATGGACGCTGTTTGGCGCCATGATCGGGCGCTGGCTGCAGTCACCGCGTGCGCTGCAGTGCTTCAATTGCGGCATGGCAGGGTTGCTGCTGCTGTCGCTGTGGCCTCTGCTGGCAGGCCAATTGTAGGTCAGGGCGAGCGGTTCGGAGTCAACAGCCAGGCAGCTCACGAGACCCGCTAACGGCCTGACCAGATGAAGAATGCGGTCAGGCCAATTGTGATGGCGGGAAAATTGGCCTGACAAAAGGTCTGACCCACCCTATCACGCGGCCAGACCAGACCCCTCAAGGAGTGACCCAGCGCTCAGCCGCCGCGCGAATGTGGGAACGCATCGCCGCTTCAGCCGCCAGCGGATCGCGCGCCTGCAGACAGCGCAGGATCTGCTCATGCTCGGCCAGCGCCGCGCTCCACACCGGCTCGCCCTCCAGCAGGGTTCGCATGTGGCTGGCAAGCGGCTCGCGGCGCATGTCGAACAGCGTACCCACCAGGCCGACCATCACCGAATTGCCGGTCATCTCGGCGATGCGCACATGGAACTCGCGGTCGTGGTCCAGCACGTCGCGACCGGTGGCGATGTCGGCGCGCATGCCTTCCAGGCTTTCCTGCACCCGTGCCAGCCCCTGGGGCGTGGCATGCATGCAGGCCTGCACGATCACTGCCCCCTCGAAGGCCGCACGCGCAAGCATGACCTCGACAGGACTCTCGCCCATGAAGGCCGGCAACCGGGTGCGCCAGGTGCCACGCTGGCATACGTAGACCCCCGAACCCATGCGGATCTCCACCTGCCCCTCGATCTCCAGCGCGATCAGCGCCTCGCGCAATGAAGGACGCGACACGCCCAGTTGCTGCGCGAGTTCGCGCTCGGGTGGCAGGCGCTGGCCCTCCTTGTAATGCGCCTGCTGGATCAGCAGGCGCACCTTGTCGGCAATCAATTGGTACAGGCGCCGCGAGGGGTCGTTCGGCTTGAAAGTTTCGTCCATCCGGGAATGATGCGTGATGAGGGGTAGGTGGAAGCAGGCGGAAGCCGCACGACCGAGTATCGGCCTTACCAGTTTGCCGCCACTCAGGGTAAATACGGTAAGGCCAAATTCTGTGATGGGTTAAATTGGCCTGACCATATCCTATAACAGACCAGCGGTTGCGGCCGAGCACGGATCCCCACCTTGAAATACGACTTCGACTTCAGCGCCCCGCTGGCCTATTGGCCTGACCTGCTGGCCGGCGCTTGGACCACACTGGCCCTGTCTCTCTCCTCCACCTTCTTCGGTTTCCTGCTGGGCGTGTTCTGCGCGCTGGCCAGCACCGGACGCAGCCTCTGGCTGGCGCGCTTGGCCACCGTCTACATCGAGGTGATACGCAACACGCCGCTGCTGGTGCAGGTCTTCATCGTGTATTTCGGCCTGTCCTCGCTGGGCCTGCAGGTCGGCGCGTTCACCGCCGCCACGGTGGCCCTGGTCGTCAACGTCGGCGCTTATACCAGCGAGATCGTGCGCGCCGGGGTGGAGTCCATTCCCAAGGCCCAGCTCGAAGCGGCCGAGACCCTGGGGCTGAGCCGCTGGCAGACGCTGCGCCATGTGGTGCTGCCGCCGGCCATCGAGCGGGTGTTCCCGGCGCTCACCAGCCAGTACGTGCTGCTGATGCTGGCCTCCTCCATCTGCTCGCAGATCTCGGCCGAGGAGCTGACGGCCGTGGCCAACCGCGTGCAGTCGGACACCTTCCGCTCGGTGGAAACCTATGTGCTGGTGGCCGGCGCCTATCTGCTGATGTCGCTGGTGATGCGCGCCGTGTTCTGGCTGGTGGCGATGGTCGCCTTCCCCCGCCTGCGCCGCCTCGGCACACCTCTTTGATCGGAGCCGCGCCATGGGTTTTCTGAATGCCGCACACATGCAATTTCTGTTTGACGGCCTGCTGTGGACCGTCGGACTGTCGCTGATCGCCTTTGCCGGCGGCGGCACCCTGGGTTTTCTGGTCGCGCTGGGCTCGTCGTACGGGCCGCGCTGGTCGCGTCTGCTGGTCTCGCTCTACGTCAAGCTGATCCAGGGCACACCGCTGCTGGTGCTGCTGCCGCTGGTGTATTTCGGCCTGCCTTCGCTGGGCCTGAACATCGCCCCGCTGGCTGCCGCCGGCATCGCGCTGTCGGTCTATGTGTCGGCCTATCTGGGCGAGATCTGGCGCGGCTGCCTGGCCTCGGTGCCGCGCACCCAGGCCGAAGCCGCCGAATGCCTGGCCCTGCGCTGGCACCAGCGCGTGCTGCACGTGCTGCTGCCGCAGGCCATCAAGATCGCCACGCCGCCCACCGTGGGCTTCATGGTGCAGATCGTGAAGAACACCTCGCTGGCCTCGGCCATCGGTTTCGTGGAGCTGGCCCGCGCGGGCCAGATCATCAACAACTCCACTTTCGAGCCCTTCATCATTTTCATGATCGTCGCGGCCTTGTATTTCGCCTTGTGTTATCCGCTGTCGGTGCTGAGCCGTCGCCTGGAGAGGAGCTTCCATGTCGCAAATCGTTGAGATCAAGAACATCTCTAAATGCTTCGGCAGCACCCGCGTGCTGGAAGACGTTTCCTTCACCGTCAACAAGGGCTCGGTCGTGGCCATCATCGGCCAGAGCGGCTCCGGCAAGAGCACCGCGCTGCGCTGCATTGACCGGCTGGAAACCGTGGACCAGGGCCATATCCGCGTCTGCGGCCATGAAGTGACCGCGCCCGGCCTGGACCTGCACCAGCTGCGCCGCGACGTGGGCATCGTGTTCCAGAGCTACAACCTGTTCCCCCACCTCACGGTGGAGGAAAACATCATGCTCGCGCCGCGCCTGGTGCAGAAGGTCAAGAAGACCGAGGCGCGCGAGCGCGCCCTGCAGGTGCTGACCCAGGTGGGCCTGGCCGAGAAGGCCAACAACTACCCGTCGCAGCTCTCGGGCGGCCAGCAGCAGCGCGTGGCCATTGCGCGCTCGCTGGCCATGCAGCCGCAGCTGATGCTGTTCGATGAAGTCACCTCCGCGCTCGACCCCCAGCTCACCGGTGAAGTGCTGCGCGTGATGGAGAAACTGGCCGCCGACGGCATGACCATGATCCTGGTCACCCACGAGATGGCCTTTGCGCGCAAGGTCGCCGACGAGGTGGTCTTCATGCACAAGGGCCGCGTCTGGGAGCACGGCCCGGCCTCCATCCTCGACAACCCGGCCACCACCGAGCTGCGCGACTTCGTCGGCAACGGCCTCTGATTTCCCCGCACCCCGTTACACCATAAGGAGACAACCATGAAAAAGACGACCCTTCGCTTCGCCACCGTGGCAGCCGCAGCCGTCATGCTGCTGGGTACGGGCGCTGCCCGCGCCGACCTGCTCAAGGACATCCGCGAGGCCAAGAAGATCCGCATCGCGCTGGACACGGGATCGCCGCCCTACGGCTTCGTCAACGAAGCGATGAAGCCCATAGGCTCCGACGTGGAAACCGCCCAGATGCTGGCCCAGGACCTGGGTGTGGCGCTGGAAATCGTGCAGACCACCAGCCCCAACCGCATCCCCTTCCTGCAGACCGGCAAGGCCGACATCGTGGTGGCCTCGCTGTCGGTGACGCCCGAGCGCGAGAAGGTGATCGACTTTTCCACCCCCTACGCCCAGATCCTGGCCGTGGTGGCCGGCCCCAAGGGCGTGAACATCAGCGGCTTTGACGATCTCAAGGGCAAGCGCGTGGCGACCACGCGCGGCTCGAACAACGACAAGGTGGTGACCACCGGCGCCAAGGATGCACAGATCGTGCGCTTCGACGACGACGCCACCCTGGTCACGGCCGCCGTGAGCGGCCAGGCCGACATCATCGCCACCTCGCCGGCCATCGTCAGCACCGTGCTGCAGAAGGCGCCGCAAAAGGACATGGTCACCAAATTCACCATGTCCACCGTGCCCCTGGGAATCGGCCTGCGCAAGAACGAGCCCGAACTCAAGGCCTGGATCAACGACTGGGTTACCAAGAACACGGCCAACGGCAAGCTGGTTGCCATCTACAAGAAGTACCACGGCTCCTGAAGCGAGCCTGCGCCTTTCCGCCGGCCTGCCGGCACCACCCACAAGCCCCCTGGAATCATCATGCTGACCGTAATCTGTGAAACCCCCGGCATCCTGCGCGCCGAGCAACGTGAACGCCCCCTTCGCGGCGAAGGCGAAGTGCTGCTGCGCGTCAAGCGCGTGGGGGTGTGCGGCACCGACTTGCACATCTTCACCGGCAACCAGCCCTTCCTGCAGTACCCGCGGGTGATGGGTCACGAGCTGTCGGGCGTGATCGAGCAGGCGCTGCCGGGCGGCCGGCTTCAGGTGGGCGATGTCTGCTACGTCATGCCTTACCTGTCCTGCGGCACCTGTGTCGCCTGCCGCCAGGGCAAGACCAACTGCTGCGTCAACATCCAGGTGCTGGGCGTGCACCGCGACGGCGCCTTCACCGAATACCTGTCCCTGCCCGAAGCCTTCGTGCACCGCGCCGAGGGCGTGTCGCTGGACCAGGCCGCGATGGTCGAGTTCCTGGCCATCGGCGCCCACGGCGTGCGCCGCGCCGATGTGAAGCCCGGCCAACGCGTGCTGGTGGTGGGCGCCGGCCCCATAGGCATGGCGGCGATGATCTTCGCGCGCGCACGCGGCGCCATCGTCACGGCCATCGACGGCCGCCAGGACCGCGTCGATTTCTGCCAGCGCGAGCTGGGCGTGACCCACGCCGTCACCCTGGGTGAAGGCGACAGCGACAAGCTGTCCGCCGTGACCGACGGTGAATTCTTCGACGTGGTGTTCGACGCCACGGGCAACGCCAAGGCGATCGAGCGCGGCTTCGGCTTCGTCGCCCACGGCGGCACCTATGTGCTGATTTCGGTGGTGCGCGACACCATCAGCTTCTCCGACCCCGAATTCCACAAGCGCGAGACCACGCTGCTGGGCAGCCGCAATGCGACCACCGAGGATTTCGAGACCGTGATCGCCGCCATGCGCGACGGCCTGGTGCCCACCGTCGCGCTCAACACCCACCGCATGGCGCTGGCCGATGTGCCCACCGACTTCGCGCAACTGCTCGACCCGGCGCGCGGCGTGGTCAAGGCCATCGTCGAGGTCTGAAGAACATGGCGCAGGCGATCCTCCAATTCGGCACCAGCCGCTTTCTGCAGGCCCATGTGGACCTGTTCGTGCACGAAGCCCTGGCCGGCCTTGCCGGTGCGGGCGACGCGCTGGGCGGCATCACGGTGGTGCAGACCACGGACCGCGCCGACGGCGCCGCGCGCATCGCCGCGCTGGCCGCGGGCGGCGGCTACCCGGTGCGCATCCGTGGCCTGGCGGGCGGCGAACGCATAGACCGCAGCGTCATGTGCACCGCCGTGCGCGAAGCCTGGCAGGCCAGCGCCCAGTGGCCGGCGCTGCGCGCCGCGGTGGCGGGCGAGGTGCAGGTCATCGTCTCCAACACCGCCGACAAGGGCTACCTGCTCGACGAACGCGACAGCCCCGCGGCGCTGGCCGCAGACAGCCCCGCGCCGCACAGCTTCCCCGCCAAGCTGCTGGTGCTGCTGCACGGCCGCTGGCAGTCTGCGCCTCGGGCACCGCTGACCCTGCTGCCCTGCGAACTGATCGAACGCAATGGCGAGGTGCTGCGCGACGTGGTTGTCGGCCTGGCCCGCGATTGGCAGACACCCAAGGAATTCATTGACTGGCTGGCGCAGCACTGCGTATGGGCCAACTCGCTGGTCGACCGCATAGTGTCCGAGGCGATCGAGCCCGTGGGCGCGGTGGCCGAACCCTACGCTGTCTGGGTGATCGAGCGTCAGGAGCGGCTGGTGCTGCCCTGCACCCACCCTTCCATCCTCCTGACCGACGACCTGGATTTCTACGAGCGCCTCAAGCTGTTCCTGCTGAACGCCGGCCACACCTGGCTGGCCGAACGCTGGCTGAGCCAGGGCCTGCGCGCCGACCTGACGGTGCGCGAAGCCATGGCCGACGCCGCGCTGCGCGCAGGCCTCGAAGCGCTGTGGGCGGACGAGATCCTGCCGGTGTTCGACACCCTGGGCGCCGCCGCGCGCGCGCAGGCCCAGGCCTATCTGGTGGATGTGCGCGAGCGCTTTTCCAATCCCTTCCTGGACCACCGCATCGCCGACATCGCGCAAAACCATGCGCAAAAGAAGCAGCGCCGCCTGGGCCCCATCGTGGCGCTGGCGGCCGAGCGCGCGCCACAGCTGGCCCAGCCCGGCCTGAAGGCGGCACTGGCCTCTCCCCTCTGACTTGATTTGCACCACCCCTAGCCCCGACGATGAAGCCCGAAAAAACCTCTGCGCCCCAGGCCATACAGCTGGCGGCGGCCGACAACGTCGCCGTGGCACGCCAGGATCTGGCGCCTGGCAGCACCGTGCTGGTGAACGGCCTGGCCGTGACCGTCTCCGAACCCATTGCCTCGGGCCACAAGCTGGCGCTGCGGCCCATCGCCCGCGGCGAGCCGGTGCTCAAATACGGCCAGGGCATAGGCGTGGCCACGGCCGACATCGCCGCGGGCCAGCATGTGCATGTGCATAACGTGGGCATGGCCGAATCCAGCCACGCGCATGCCGCGGGCGCGGGCTACCGGCCCACAGAACCGGCCGCCACGCCGCTGACCTTCGAGGGCTATGTGCGCGCCGACGGCCGCGTGGCCACGCGCAACTACCTGGGCGTGATCTCCAGCGTCAACTGCTCGGCCACGGTCTGCCGCCACATCGCCGACGCGTTCAAGGGCGAGGCCCTGGCCGCCTTCCCGCAGGTCGACGGCGTGGTCGCCATCACCCATGGCAGCGGCTGCGGCATGGGCGGCAACGGCGAAGGGCTGGAGCTGCTGCAGCGCACGCTGCGCGGCTATGCCAACCACCCCAACTTCGCCGGTGTGCTGGTCATAGGCCTGGGCTGTGAAGTCAACCAGATTGCCCCGCTGGTCGAGACGCTGCAGGCGCGTGCGCCGGGCATGTTCGCCACGCTCACCATCCAGGACGAAGGCGGCACGCGCGAAACCATTGCCCAGGGCAAGCAGCTGATCGCCGAGATGCTGCAACAGGCCGACCAGGCGCGGCGCGAAACGGTGCCGCTGCGCCATCTGGCCGTGGGCCTGCAATGCGGCGGCTCGGACGGCTATTCCGGCATCACGGCCAACCCGGCATTGGGCGCGGCGGTGGACCTGCTGGTCCAGCACGGCGGCACGGCCATCCTGTCCGAGACGCCCGAGATCTACGGCGCCGAACATCTGCTGACCCACCGCGCCGCCACGCCGGCCGTGGCCGACAAGCTGCTCAAGCGTCTGTCGTGGTGGGAAGACTATGCGGCCCTGCACGGCGGTGATCTCAACAACAACCCCTCGCCCGGCAACAAGGCCGGCGGCATCACCACCATCCTGGAAAAGTCCCTGGGCGCGGTCGCCAAGGCCGGCAGCAGCGGTCTGATGGAGGTGCTCGAATACGCCGAGCCGGTGCGCGCGCACGGCCTGGTGTTCATGGACACGCCGGGCTATGACCCGGTGTCGGCCACGGGCCAGGTGGCGGGCGGCGCCAACCTCATCTGCTTCACCACCGGCCGCGGCTCCACCTATGGCTGCAAGCCCACGCCCTCGCTCAAGCTGGCGACCAACACGCCCATGTTCGAGCGCATGCGGCTGGACATGGACTTCGACTGTGGCGGCATTGTCGAAGGCCGCGAGACCATTGAGGAAGCCGGCGCCGCGCTGCTGCAGCTGATGATCGCCACGGCCTCGGGCCAGGCCAGCAAGAGCGAGGAAAACGGTCTGGGCGACAACGAGTTTCTCCCCTGGCAACTTGGAGCGGTGATGTGATGGCGCGCGTGAACGACACCCTTTTTGACGTGCTCACCGTGGGCGAGCCCATGGCGCTGTTCATGGCCGCCGAGCCCGGCGACCTGCACGCCGTGCATGACTTTCGCCGCGCGGCGGCCGGCGCCGAGCTCAACGTCGCGACCGGTCTGGCACGCCTGGGCCTGCGCACCGGCTACATCACCCGCCTGGGCGATGACTCCTTCGGCCGCTTCCTGGCGAATGAACTGGCGCGCGAAGGCATAGACCGCAGCCTGGTGCAAGTCGACGCCAGCCGTCCCACCGGCTTCATGCTCAAGACCCGGGCCGCCGACGGCAGCGATCCGCAGATCGAGTATTTCCGCAAGGGCTCGGCGGCCAGCGCCCTGGGCCCGGCCGATGCCCCCGCAGGCGTCTTTCCCGCGCGCCACCTGCACCTGACCGGCATCACGCCCGCACTGTCGCCCAGCGCGCTGGAGCTGGTCGTGCATCTCGCGCGGCAGGCGCGTTCGGCCGGCGCCAGCATCTCTTTCGATCCGAATCTGCGGCCCCGGCTGTGGCCCAGCCCCGACGTCATGGCGCAAACCATCAACACCCTGGCGGCGCTGGCCGACACCGTGTTGCCCGGCCTGTCCGAAGGCACGCAGCTCACCGGCCACACCACGCCCGAAGCCATCGCCGACTTCTATCTGGCACGCGGCGCAAGCCAGGTCGTGGTCAAGCTCGGCCCCCAGGGCGCGTTCTACAAAAGCAGGGACGGCCTGCACGGCATCGCGCCTGGGATCACGGTCGAACGCGTCGTCGACACCGTGGGCGCGGGCGACGGCTTTGCCGTCGGTGTGGTCAGCGCCCTGCTCGAAGGCCTGGATCTTGCGGCCGCCGCGGCCCGGGGCAATGCCATTGGCGCGCGTGTCGTCGGCTTTCCCGGCGACTCCGACGGGCTGCCAACACGTGCCCAACTGGGCCTTGCCACTACTTACTGACTGATGATGGACACCTCTACCCCGCGGCTCAGTGCCGAGGACGTCATGCGTGACGCGCCCGTGATTCCCGTGATCGTATTGAACGATGTGCGGCATGCCGTGCCATTGGCGCGCGCCCTGCTTGCCGGCGGAATCCGCATGCTGGAGGTGACGTTGCGCACGCCCCAGGCGCTGGCCTGCATCGAGGCCATCGCCCGGGAAGTGCCCGAGGCAGTGGTCGGTGCCGGCACCGTGCGCAGCGCGGCCGACGCCATCGCCGCCAGCAAAGCCGGCGCACGCTTTGCCGTCAGCCCGGGATTCACGCCCGCCGTCGGGCGCCAATGCCGTGACCTCGATCTGCCACTATTGCCCGGTGTCGCCTCGGGCAGCGAAATCATGCTGGCCCAGGAAGAAGGCTTCAAGGCGCTGAAATTCTTTCCCGCGGTCCAGGCGGGTGGACTGTCCATGCTCAAGGCCTGGCAAGGACCGTTTGGCGATGTGATGTTCTGCCCCACGGGCGGCATCCATGCGGGTAACGCCCATGAATTCCTGGCCCAGCCGAATGTCGCCTGTGTGGGCGGATCGTGGCTGGTCACAGCGGATGCCTTGGCGCGAAACGACTGGAGCGCCATCACCTCCTTGGCACGAACTGCCTGTGCATTACAGCGTTAAGGGGAAAAACGGCTGCTGGCCCTGTCCCAGCTTCATGGCGAGCTAAATCAGTGCAGCGCTGAACGGCTAGGGCCGCCGTGCCAGCAACTGAGACAGCCGTTGAAGACCTGCCTGCAAGCGTCCACGGTCCTTGATGCTGCCCAGCGAGATGCGAATGGCATTCACAGATGCGCCGCCGGTGGCGAAAACCTCCGCGGGCGTGACGGCCAGGCCCTCTCTGTCCGCGGCCTGCGCCAGCTGCGAGGAGCTCCAGTAGCCCGGCAACTCCAGCCATAAATGCAGACCGTCTCCGGCACCGCTGTAGCGGCCCGCCAGCACATCCCTGGCCATGCGGTGGCGCAGACGCGCCTCCTTGCGTATGCCTTCCATCAATTGGTCAGCCGTACCGTCGAAGATCCACTGCGTGGCCAGTGCGGCCGTCAATGGAGCAACCATCAGCGCAAAGGATCTCAGCGCGACCAGAAAGCGTTCGCGCTCTTGCGGGTCGTGCAGGAGCACGAAGGCGACACGCAAGCCAGGCGTGAGGCATTTCGAGAGGGTGGAGATGTAGTACACCTGTGCCGGCGCCAACGTCGCAATGGGCGGCGGCGGGGCATCGGCAAGAAGCCAGTAGGGGTCGTCCTCGACAATGCGTACATTGCAGCGCTGCGCGACGCTGGCCAGGTCCTGGCGCCGGCCCTCCCCCATGGTGCTGGCGGTCGGGTTCTGCAGTGTCGGATTGAGGTAGACCAGACCCGGCTTGTGCTGGCGGCACGCCTGGCTCAGCGCCTCGGGCAGCATTCCCTGGGCGTCCGCGTCCACCGCGATGATGCGCCGACCGAACTGGGTGGCTGCGGCACGCAGGCCGGGATAGCAGGTGGGCTCGGCGAGGATCACATCGCCAGGGGCGGTCAGCGCCAGGATCAGGGCGGCAATGGCCGCCTGCGCCCCGGGACAGACAAGCACCTGCTCCGGATCCAGGGCGCCAAACATCGGCTCCAGCCATCTGGCTCCGGCCTTGCGGTCGGAATCGCTGCCCCCGCCCAGGTGATAGGTCATCAGCAGTTGCGTGTCTGCCGTCATCAATACCTGCGACAAACCTTGCTTCAGCATGTCGTCGAAGTCCACGCCATCCGGCGGCGGCGGCGTGTTCATGCTCAGATCAAGGATGGAAGTCAACTCGACTTTGGGCGCCGCAACATAGGTCCCGCGCGCGCCGCGTCCCTCCAGCAGGTGACGGCGTCTGGCTTCGTCGTAGGCACGCGTGACCGTCGTCAGGTCCACTTCCAGCTGGGCGGCCAGAAGGCGCTGCGGCGGCAGGCGGTCCCCGGGCTTCAACGAGCCATGCTCCACCGCCGCCTGCAATGCGTCCGCAATCTGCAAAAAGCGCGGACCGCGCCGCGCGGCCAATCGCGGCACCCAGATTGGCGAGTTCTCATCTTGCATGGTTTTCAAGCGCGGCGTATGGGCTTCATGTATGGAAATTGCTTTTAAGTAGTATGTCCCAGTACATGCACAGACACCATCTTTGCATGGCCGTCGCTGACGTCTTCGCCGCTCTCACGGGGGAGGCAGTGCGACCCACGACAGTGTCAAGTCATAGGCTGGAAATTTCAAGATGATCGATTGGGTACCTGTAGGTTTCGTGATTTTCAAGGTAGTCACGCTCAGCATTTGCATGTTCTTCGCCGTCAAGTGGCATTACGACCAGGGGAACAAGGGCGCGGACAGGCGCGCGGTGCTGCTCGCGGGCGGCAAGGTCGCAGCCCTCTTCATGCTGGTGCTCCTGGCCCTGGGCCTTGGCGCCTTTGCACTTGCCAGAACACTAGGCTTGGACCTGGGCTTCCCCTGATGGGAAAGGCTTAGGGGCGGCGTCGACAATGCGCCGCACCAGCGGGTGATGCCGCCCGCGCCGCGACCAGATGGCATGCACTTCCTCGCTCAGGTCCGGGCATTCGCCCAGCAGGCGCAGGCCGCGCACCAGGCCCACATCCTTGGCGCCGAGTTCGCTGACCGGAAACACGCCCAGTCCGCGCGCCGCGAATACCGCCAGCAGCGCGCTGTCCTCGAACTCGCCGACGATGCGCGGCTGCACGCCCAGTTCCTCGAACCATTGGTCCAGCGTGGCGCGCAGCGGCGAGTGCGCGGTGGGCAGCAGCACCGGCAGGTCCTGCAGCGACTGCGGAAAGCGGTCGCGTGTCGCTTTCCTGACCAGCGATGCCGGCCCATACCAGTGCAGTGAGGCGCTCGATATGCGCTCGCTGGACAGGCGCTGATTGGTATTGCGCGGCGCGGCCTGCCCGGCCAGCACCACATCGAGCTGATGCAGCGCCAGCTCGGACAGCAATTCGTCGAGCTCGCCTTCATGGCAGACCAGGCGCAGCTGCGGCGTGGCCAGCACCGGCGCCAGCAGCGCATGTGCGGCCAGCTTGGAGATGCCGTCGGACATGCCAACCGCGAGCCGCGCCACCGGGGCGTTGCCGGCGTCGCGCACTTCCTGGGCCAGGCCCTGGCCCAGCGCGAAGATCTGCTCGGCGCGCGCAAACGCGGCCTCGCCGGCCTCGGTCAGCGCCACGCTGCGGCCCGCGGGTTTGAGCAGCTGATGGCCCAGCGCTTTTTCCAGATCGCGCACCTGCGCGCTGATGGTCTGCACGGCCATGCCCAGCCGGTCGGCGGCGCGTGCAAATCCGCCTTCCTTGGCAACCAGCCAGAAATAGTGCAGATGGCGGAAGTTGAGCATGACTGGTACTTCGTTAAAACCGAATACCCGCTTCGGTCGGACATGGTGTTTTTGCCAGTGTCATTTGGCCATACTTCCACCTTGCCATTTTCAAAAATCGATATTCCATGTTCTACGCACTCAGCTGGTTTCTCTCTTTCGCGCTGCTCGCGCTCTGGTCGTTGACCTGTTGGGGTCTGTACGCGGTCACCGTGTGGGCCATGGCCGGTGCCGGCGCGCTGGCTGGTGGCAGCGCCGCCATCGGCTCTGCGCTGTGGCCCGAATGGGTCAATGTCTGGATTCCGCCCCAGCTCGCGGGCGACTTGCAGGCAATGATCGCCTCCATCGGCCCCATGGTCCAGGCGGCGCTGGAAACCGTGCCCTTCCTGTCCGGCGCCGTGGCCGTTCTGGCCTGGGCCATCTGGGGCCTGGGTGCGCTGACGCTGCTGGCCCTGGCGATTGGCGCCCATGTGCTGATTGCACTGTTCAAACGCCGCCGCGCCCAGCCGCAACACCCCGTGCGCTCCAGCCCTGCCGGCACGCACTGAGCCATCTGCGCCATCGCGCAGAGACAAAAAAGCCGCTGTCAGCAGCGGCTTTTTTCATTCCAGGAACGCAGCGTTCAGGGCTTGACGACCATCACCGGGATATGCACCGAGCGCAGCACGCGCTGGGTGACGCTGCCCAGCATCAGCTTTTCCAGGCCGCGGCGGCCGTTCGAGCCGATGACGATCAGGTCGGCGCCGGTGTTCTCCACCACCCGCACGATGCCCTCGTGCACCGCGTGGCCCTCGCCCACCACGGTGTTCACCGGCAGACCCTTGTCCTGCATGATCTTGCGCACCGCTTCGAGCGCGGTATTGGCTTCGGTGGTCGCGGCGCTCAGGTACTGGGCCTGGCCGTAGGCAAAATCGGCGCCGACGCCGGTGAAGGGATAGGGGTCGACCACATATACCGCGGTCACGCTGCTGCCGAAGACCTTGGCCATCTCAGCCGCCTTGGAAACCGCCAGCAAGGACGTGGACGAACCGTCGACCGGAACCAGAATGTGCTTGAACATAATGCCTCTCCTCTTGATGAACGCAGGCCACGCAGGACCCTACGACCACAGTGTGGCATAGCCAGAGGCTGCGGCCGCTGACCGTTGTCAACTCACGGCAGATTGTCGAACTCTGCGCCCTGAAAGTTGGTTCTGCGGCAGGTCACCACCAGCGTGTCACGGTAGCCGCCCTCGGCCAGGGGCTGGATGGGCGTGGTTTCGTGGATCATGCGCGCGTCGTCAAGCAGCATCAGCGACCAGGGCTCGGTCAGCGTGAAGCGCTGGCCTTGCGGGCCCGTGGCTTCGAAGACGCGGGTCTCGCCACCCTTTACATTCTTGCGGCCGACCAGAAACACCGCCACCAGATCGACGCCATCGCGGTGCGCGCCTTCGGGCGTGGGCCGGCCGATGCCCTGTGTGGTGTCGATGCGGAACTGGTGCGATTCAATGAACCAGGTCGCGGGCGCGGCGCCGGGGCGAAAGACCTTGTCGGACAGCTGGCCCAGGGCGATCAGCAGCTTTTGCCACGCGGGCTGCGCCACCACGGCCTCGTGCATGGGCGCGAACATGCGCAGCATGCCGCCATGCAGCGCGTTGTACTCCACGGGCTGCCAGTGCGCCCGGTGCGCGACCTGCTCGAGCTGGCCGTCCTGGGCAATGAAGCACGAGTGGCGCCGGCGCCGGTAGCGGCCGCCGTCCTTGAGATGCTCATCGGGCGGCAGGTCGGACCAGTCCCTGGCCAGAGCCTGGAGCTCGGCGGGTGCCGCGCCAATCCAGGCCGCCACACCGGCGGGCGACAGAACGGCATACCCCTGGCTGCGCAGCTGGGCCGCGGCCTGTTCGGGGAGGATATACGGGGGTGAGAAGGTGACGTGCGTCATAGATCCCCGAGCTTAACGCCGCGGCCAGGGCGCGCGCGCCCCGGCCGCGCACTTTTTTGCGCCAGCGCAAGCAGGCCTGGCGCGCGGACTCAGAAGCGCGGGGTCTTGCCCGTGAACGACGGGTCGTAACGGCGCATCTGCGTCAGGTCGTCGCGGTTGCGCACGCCGCATTCCAGATACTGGGCATGCAGCTGCGCCAGCGCATCGCGGTCCAGCTCCACGCCCAGGCCGGGCGTCGTCGGCACGACCACCGCGCCCTGCTCGAAGCGCACCCGCCCGCCCTTGATGACCTCTTCCTCCTGCCAGGGGTAGTGGGTATCGCAGGCATAGGTCAGGTTGGGCACGCTCGCGGCCACGTGGGTCATGGCCATCAGGCTGATGCCCAGGTGCGAGTTGGAATGCATGGACATGCCCAGGCCCCAGAGCCGGCACATGCGCGCCAGCGTCTGGGTGGCGCGCAGCCCGCCCCAGTAGTGGTGGTCGGACAGCAGCACCTTGACCGAACCCATCTCGCAGCCCTTGCGGAAATCGTCCATGGTGGTGATCACCATGTTGGTGGCCAGGGGCAGACGCGTGTGCTTCGCCAGTTCCGCCATGCCTGCGAGGCCTGGCGTCGGGTCTTCGTAGTACTCGAGGATTTCATCGAGCGCGGGCGCGGCGGCAATGCTCGCTGCCAGCGACCAGTTGGCATTGGGATCGAGGCGCAGCGGCAGGCCCGGAAAGGCCTTGGCCAGCGCCTGCATGCAGGCCACTTCGTGCGCCGGCTCGAACACGCCGCCCTTGAGCTTGATGCTCTGAAAGCCGTAGAGATCGATCATGCGCTGCGCTTGCGCCACGATCTGCGCCGGGCTGATGCCTTCGCCCCAGGCGTCGGGCGCATACGGTTGGCCCACATGTTCCGCATATTTGAAGAACAGATAGGCGCTGTAGGGCACGGAGGAGCGCACGGCGCCGCCCAGCAGATCGACGATGGGGGCACCGACGATCTGACCTTGCAGATCCAGCATGCCGACTTCAAACGTGCTGATCACCTTGGGCGCGTTCTTGGCCGCATGCGAGCCGGGAGCGAGTTCGAACTCCACGGCGCCGGGCTGCGCCTTGATGGTGGCGCGCACGCGCTCCTCCATGGTGTTGAGCGCGAACGGCGACAGGCCGATCAGCAGCGGCCTGGCCTGCTCCAGCACCTTGAGCATGGGCTCGTCGCCATAGGTTTCGGAGATGCCCACGCGGCCGTCGCTGGTCTCGAGCTCGACGATGGCACGCAGTGCCCAGGGTTCGTGGATGCCGGCCGCGTTCAGCAGCGGGCCGTCGCGAAAGGCAATCGGGGTGATCCGGACTTGGGTGATGGTGATGTCGCGTGCCATGGTGCTCTTCGGTCTCTCTGGGAATTACTCGGTGGTGGCGCCGGTCTTGCGGACCAGCTCGCCCAGGCGGGCGGTGTCGGCGGCGGTGGCGGCGGCCAGCTCGGCAGGCGTGCTGCCAATCACCTGCATGCCGAACTGCGTCTCCAGCTTGGCCTTGAGCTCGGGCGACTTCAGTGCCTTGACGATCTCGGTGTTGAGCCGGCCGACGATTTCCTTGGGCGTGCCCTTGGGCGCGTACACCGCCTGCCAGGACACCAGGTCCAGGCCGGGGAAGCCGGCTTCGGCGGTCGTCGGCACATCGGGCGCGAGCGGCGAGCGCGTCTTGGTCGTCACGGCGAGAAACTTGAGCTTGCCGGCCTTGACCAGCGGCAGGCCGGCGGTGAGCTGGTCGAACAGGAAAGGCACGTTGCCCGCGGCCACGTCCTGCAAGGCCTGCGGGCTGCCCTTGTAGGCAATGTGTTGCATGGGCACCTTGAGAAGATCGGACATCTGCGCGCCGGTCAGGTGGGTGGAGGTGCCCGCGCCCGACGAGGCGTATGACGCCTTCTCGGGGTTCTTGCGGATCCAGGCCACGAGTTCCTGCACGGTGTTCACGCCCAGGCTGCTGTTGACCATCAGCACGTTGGGCACATAGGCAATCAGCGTGATCGGCTCGAAGTCCTTGTTCGGGTCGTAAGGCAGCTTCTTGTAGAGCGAGGCGTTGATGGCGTGGGTGCTGATGGTGCCGCCAATCAAGGTATAGCCATCGGCAGGCGAACGCGCCACCGCCTGCACGCCAATCGCGCCACCAGCGCCGGGGCGGTTGTCGATCACCACGGACTGCTTGAGCGCGGCGGACAGCTCGTGGCCGACCATGCGGGCCACGACGTCGGTCGAGCCACCCGGCGCAAACGGCACGACCCAGGTGATGGCCTTGGCGCTGGGCCAGTCGGAGGCCAGGGCGGGAGCGCCAAGAAGGCAGAGGCTGCTGCAGGCGGCAGCAACAAGGGCAAGACGACGGTGCATGGAATTGTCTCCGGTAATTATGAAAATGCCCGGCCATTGAAGCACTAATGTATTAGTGCGTCAATATGGTTCACCCTGGGTCGGCTAAGGCCTAGAATTGAAGCTTCCACAGCGACACCCGATGAAGACAATCCCCAAGCTCGACCGCACCCGCCAGGCCGCCCCCCAGGTTTTCGGATGGCTGCGCGAAGCCATCATTTCCCTTGAACTCGCGCCCGGCACGCCGTTGTCGCGCACCGAACTGGCCGAACGCTTCCAGCTGAGCCAGACGCCGGTGCGCGACGCGCTGATGCAGCTGCGCCAGGAAGGGCTGGTGGACATCTTTGCCCAGCATGCAACGCTGGTGAGCCGCATCGACCTGCAGTCGGCCGAGCAGGCACAGTTCCTGCGCTGCTCGATCGAACTGGAAGTGGTGCGCACGCTGGCGCAATCAGGCGATGAGGCGCTGTATGCGCGCTTGCACGGCATGGTGGCGTTGCAGGCGGCGCTGGCCGGACACAGCGCCGAAGAGTTCATTGCCGCGGACCAGGCCTTCCATCGCGCCATGTACGACGCGGCCGGCGTTCCCGACCTATATGAGCTGGTGCGCCGGCGCAGCGGTCATCTGGACCGCTTGCGCCGGCTCGACCTGCCCTCGCAGGGCAACGCCGAACGCGTGGTGGGCGACCACCGCCGCATTGTCGAAGCGCTGGCCAGCCGCGCGCCGGATGCCGCGCAGGCGGCGCTGCGCGCCCATCTGTCCGGCACGCTGAGCCGGGTGGCGGACATCCGCCAGCGGCATCCGGAATATGTCACGCTGTAAAGCCCTGCCCGCAGCGCTTACTCGTTTTCCGCGCAAGCTCATGCGAAAAGTTTCCTTCCCCGCATAAGCCGGGCTTTCTAAAGTGCAGGTTCACGCAGCACCAGTCTGCGAAGGAACCGCGCCATGCCCACCACGATCCGTCCTCTGTCCCCGCGCCTGCCGCGCTCTGTGCGCCCCGCCCTGTCCCGCCGCGCCACGCTGGCCGCCGGCATGGCCCTGGCCTGCAGCGCCTGGCTGCCCGCGCAGGCCCAGACCGCGAGCGACGCCGACTGGAAGCCGCGCAAATCCACGGAATTCCTCGTGCCCAGCGGCGCCGGTGCCGCGCTCGATGTCGCCGCACGCAAGCTGACCGAACTGATGGCGCGCGAAAAGCTCGCGCCCAGCTTTGTCGTCAGCAACCGCTCCAGCGCGCACGGCATCGTTGCGCTCGAAGGCCTGCACCGCCACCCGGGCGATGCGCATACGCTGATGACGCTCAGCACCAGCTACGGCAACAGCCAGGCGCAGAACGCCCTGCCCGAGCACCTGCAAAAGGGCACGCCCGTGGCCACGCTGTTCCGGGAATATGTCACGGTGGTGGTGCGCGCCGACTCGCCGCTGCGCAACACGGCGGATCTGATCGCCCAGCTCAAGCAGGACCCGGGCAAGTATTCGATCGGCATTGCCACGACACTGGGCAACCATATCCATCTGGGCGTGGCCCAGCCGCTCAAGCAGGCCGGCGTCGATATCAAGGGCCTGCGCGTCGTGCCCTACAAATCGTCGGTCGAATCCATGACGGCGCTGGTCGGTGGCCACCTCGATGTGGTTTCGGCCACCACGCCCAATCTGCTGTCCTATCTGCAGGCCGGCCGCGTGCGCGTGCTGGCGATTGCCGCCGAGCAGCGCCTGGGCGGCGCGTTTGCCCAGGCGCCGACCTGGAAGGAGCAAGGCATCGACTATGTCAGCGACTCGTTCCAGGGCGTGATGACGGTGCCCGGCGCAAGCGAGGCGCAAAAGGCCTATTGGGTGAATGCACTGCGCAAGGTGTCCGAGACCAGGGAATGGAAAGAGTTTGTCGCGTTGAACCAGTGGGAGCCCTGGTTCCAGGGGCCCGAGGCCACGCAGCAACTGCTGCAGGCGCAGTTCAGGAACAACCAGGCGCTGCTCGGTGAACTGGGCCTGCTGCCGGACCAGGCCAGCACGCTGCGCAAGGTCGCCACGGCGCGCTGAATGCGCGATTCCAGCCACCAGAGCCATTACCTTCAGGAGACAAAAATGAATGTGCGCCTCAACCCTTCGCCCCAGGACCTGCTGACCAATCGCCTGCAGACCGCGCTCGCGGCCACGCCCCATGTCAGCGCCGTGCCCCAGTCAGCGCATATCGGCGCGCTGATCGGCGGCGTCGATCTGAGCCAGCCGCTGACGCCGGCCGAAGTGCACAGCATCCGCTCGGCGCTGCTGCGCTGGAAGGTGGTGTTCTTTCGCGACCAGCATCTGAGCCACGAACAGCATGTGACGTTTGCGCGCCAATTCGGCGAATTGACCATAGGCCACCCGGTGTTTGGCCATGTGGAGGGTCACCCCGAGCTGTATTCGATTGCCAAGCACCGCCGCGCCAACAGCCATGGCAGCGAGCCCGAGCGCCGCCCCTGGACCGGCTGGCATGCCGACGTGACCGCGGCGCACAATCCGCCCGCGGCCTCGATACTGCGCGGCGTGACGATTCCGCCCTATGGCGGCGACACGCAGTGGACCAATCTGGTGGCCGCGTATGAAGCGCTGTCCGAGCCGCTCAAGGCCTTCCTGCAGACCCTGCGCGGCGAGCACCGCTTCAGCCCGCCGCCCGGCGCCAGCCCCACGGCCGAATACCTGGAGCTGATCAAGAACAACACCCTGGTCAGCGAGCATCCACTGATCACCGTGCACCCCGAAACCGGCGAGCAGGTGCTCTACATCAGCCCCGGTTTCCTCAAGAGCATCAGCGGCCTGCGCACGCGTGAATCGCGCGTGCTGCTGGAGCTGCTGTGGGAACACGCGGTGGCCAGCGAGTTCACCGTGCGATTCAAGTGGGAGGCCGGCTCGATTGCTTTCTGGGACAACCGCTCGACGGCCCATGTCGCACCCCAGGATATCTTTGCGCTGGAGTACGACCGCCAGCTCTACCGCAGCACGCTGGTCGGCCAGGTCCCGGTCGGTGCCGATGGCCGCCCGTCCACCGCCGTCCAGGGCGACCCGGTGCTGGCCGCGCATGGAGCCGCCTACTGACGCGCAGACACCGAATGTCTCCTCCCTTCTGGGAGTTACGGCGCTGCTTTTGCAGCGCTTTTTTTTCGTTCAGCGGATCTTGCGCACCTCGGTGGCATCGGGCGGCAGCAGCCGCCCGTCATGGTCCGTCGGGCGCATGCGTGGCACGGGCTGCTGCGTGCGCTTGTCGATCAGCACCGAGTGGCGCTCGCCGGCCTGGAACAGATGCTGCTCGCCCCACTGCCTGAGCGCGACCACCACCGGAAACAGGCTTTCCCCTCGGGCCGTCAGCACGTACTCCTGATAGGCCGTGCCGTCGGAAGCCGGCTGCATTGCCAGCACCCCGGCTTCAACCAGCTTGTGCAGGCGGTCGGAAAGCACGTTGCGCGCCATGCCCAGGCTGCGCTGGAAATCGCCAAAGCGGCGCAGGCCATCGAACGCGTCGCGCACGATCAGCAGCGACCAGCGGTCACCGATCACATCGACGCCGCGCGCAACGGGACAGGGCTGGGCATCAGGGGCGGGACGGTGGGGCATGTGCGGCTCTCAGGGCAATGGCAGATAGTGGTTGCATTTTAAGACCAGCTCCTTCAAACTCAATCTGGTTTTATTTTGAAACCAGATTCCACAGGTCTTTTGCCATGACTTCTTGCAGCGCCTGCGCGCCCCCCCAACCGCCCGCGGAAATGCCGCGCAGCCTGGTGCTGCTGTTTGCCAGCGCCAGCGGGCTGAGCGTGGCCAATGTCTACTACGCCCAGCCGCTGCTCGACAGCCTGGCCCACGATTTCGGCATCAGCCAGGCAGCCGTCGGCGGCGTGGTCACTGCCACCCAGGTCGGCTGCGCGCTGGCCTTGCTGCTGCTGGTGCCGCTGGGCGACAGGCTCGAGCGTCGCCGGCTGATGGCGTTGCAGCTGCTGGCCCTGGTGGCCGCGCTCTTTACCGTGGCATTTACCCGCCAGGTGCCCATGCTGCTCGCGGCCATGCTGGCGGTGGGCCTGATGGGCACGGCGATGACGCAGGGGCTGATTGCCTATGCGGCCAGCGCCGCCGCGCCGCAGGAACGCGGGCGCATCGTGGGCTCGGCGCAGGCCGGGGTTTTCATCGGCTTGCTGCTGGCGCGGGTGTTCTCCGGCGGCGTGAGCGATCTGGCGGGCTGGCGCGCGGTCTATGCGGGCGCCGCGCTGCTGATGCTGGCCGTGGCGCTGCCGCTGTGGCGCCAGTTACCGGTGTTGCCGGTCAGGGCCCAGGCCATCGCTTATCCGCGCCTGGTGGGGTCGATGCTGACCCTGCTGCGCCAGGACACGCAGTTGCAGGTGCGCGGCATGCTGGCGCTGGGGATGTTTGCGGCCTTCAATATCTTCTGGAGCGCGCTGGTGCTGCCGCTGCGCGCCGCCGGCTTCTCGCACAGCGCCATCGGCGCGTTCGGGCTGGTGGGCGCGGTGGGCGCCTTGGCGGGCGCGCGCGCCGGACGGTGGAGCGATCGCGGCCATGCCCAGTGCACCAGCGCCATTGCGCTGGGTTTGCTGGTGCTGGCCTGGTGGCCGCTGTCGCTGATGGAGCAGTCGCTGTGGGCGCTGCTGATCGGCATCGTGCTGCTGGATCTGGGTGGCCAGGCGCTGCATGTCACCAACCAGAGCCTGATACTGCGCAGCGGGCCCGAGACGCATGGCCGGCTGATCGCCCTCTACATGTTGTTTTATGCCGTGGGCAGCGGCCTGGGCGCCATTGCCAGCACCGCGGCCTATGCCCATGCGGGCTGGCAGGCCGTGTGCCTGCTGGGAGCGGGCGTGAGCCTGCTGGCACTGCTGTTCTGGTGGCGCACGCGCCGCGCCGGCGGCGTTCAGTTCAGCGGCAGGCCCACATAGTTCTCGGCCAGCGAGGTCGAGCCGGCGCGCGAATGCACCAGATAGTCCAGCTCGGCCTCCTGCACCTTGCGGTCGAAGTCGCCGGAGTCGGGAAAGCGGTGCATCAGCGAAGTCATCCACCAGGAAAAGCGCTCGGCCTTCCAGACGCGGCGCAGACTCACTTCCGAATAGCGGTCTATGCCTTCGCTGCTGCGCTGCTGGTAGTACGCGGCAAAGGCGTTCGACAGATAGCCGACATCGGACGCCGCCAGGTTCAGACCCTTGGCGCCCGTGGGTGGCACGATGTGGGCGGCATCGCCCGCGAGGAACAGGCGGCCAAAGCGCATGGGCTCGGACACAAAGCTGCGCAGCGGCGCGATGCTCTTTTCCAGCGCGGCGCCGGTGACCAGATTGGCGCGCGCCTCGGGGTCCAGGCGCAAGCGCAGCTCATCCCAGAAGGCTTCGTCGCTCCAGTTCTCGACCTTGTCGGTGAGCGGCACCTGCAGGTAGTAGCGGCTGCGCGTGGCGCTGCGCTGGCTGCACAGCGCGAAGCCGCGCTCGGTGTGGGCGTAGATCAATTCATGCGACACCGGCGGCACATCGGCCAGGATGCCCAGCCAGCCAAACGGGTAAACCTTCTCGTAGTTGCGGATGCTGTCCGCGGGAATGCTGGCGCGGCACACTCCGTGGAAACCGTCGCAGCCGGCAATGAAGTCGCAATGGATCTCGTGCTCCTGGCCGTCCTTCTGGTAGCGCACTCGCGGGCGCTCGCTGCCAAATTCCAGCGGCGTCACGTTCTCGGCCTCGTAGACCGTGAGAAGTCCGGCGCGCGCGCGCGCTTCCATCAGATCGCGCGTGACTTCGGTCTGGCCGTAGACCATCACGCGCTTGCCGCCCGTGAGTTCATGCAGATCGATGCGGTGGCGCTTGCCGCCGAACAGCAGCTCGATGCCATCGTGCGGCAGGCCTTCGGCCAGCATGCGCTTGTCGGCCTTGGCCTGGGCCAGCAGGTCCACCGTGACCTGCTCCAGCACGCCGGCGCGGATGCGGCCGAGCACATAGTCGGGGCTGCGTTGCTCGACGATCACGTTATCGATGCCCGCTTCGTGCAGCAGTTGTCCCAACAGCAGGCCCGCGGGGCCGGCGCCAATGATTGCCACTTGTGTGCGCATTTGTCTCTCCACCAAGGTTGTTTGTGGCTAGCGTAGAAGCGAAGCGCTGTGCCAGCGCAACCCGGAATGGACTTTTGCGCGATGATCGCGCAAACTGCGCGCTTACCGCACAATTTCGCCACGCACATCATGAAGCCCTCCCCTGCCCCACGGCCTCCCATCGCATCCGCCGACTACATCGCCGGACTGGGCAAGGGGCTGGCGGTGCTGGAATGTTTTGACACCGAGCGCCAGCGGCTCAACGCCACGCTCGCGGCCGAGCGCGCCGGGCTCACGCGCGCCGCGGCGCGACGCCATCTGCTGACGCTGGCGCATCTGGGCTATCTCGAATCGGACGGCCACCATTTTTGGCTCACGCCCAAGGTGCTGGGGCTGTCGGGTGCCTACCTGGCAAGCGCGCGGCTGCCGCGCACGGTGCAGCCGGTGCTCAATCGGCTCAGCGCGCTGGCGGCGTTTTCGTTTTCCGCGGCGATTCTCGCGGGCAGCGAAACCGTGGTCATTGCCCGCAGCACGCCGCACGGCGCGGCGCAGCAGTTGTTCGCGCACGGTGTGCATCTGGGCAGTCGGTTGCCCGCGCATGCGTCATCGACAGGCCGCGTGCTGCTGGCGGCGCTGCCCCAGCAGGCGCTGGGCGAATGGCTGGCCTGCCGCACGCTGCACCGGCTGACCATGCACACGCTGACCCAGCCGGCCGAGCTGCGCGCCTGTCTTGACCAGGTGCGCGCGCAGGATTACTGCATTGCGCAGGAAGAGCATGAACTGGGCGTGCAGGCCATTGCCGTGCCGTTGCGCAACAGCGCGGGCGAGACCGTGGCGGCGCTCAATGCGGTGATGTCGGCGCAGCAACTGACGGCCCAGGCACTGGAGCGCGAACTGCTGCCGCTGCTGCGCGACGCGGCGCAGGAATTGCGGCCGTTGCTATGAGGGAGCGGCAGCGCTGCCTCACGCGCCCTTGGGCACGCGCACCGCGGCCTCCAGGCACAGGCCACGCAGCAACTCCGAAGTTCGGCGTATCAACGGCGTACTTTTCTTCTTGGCGGATTGCGCCAGGCACAGCGTGCTGACAATGCCGGGCGACTCGATGGGAATGCAGGCCAGCTCGTCGCCGTGCTCCAGGCTGCTCAGCGCGCTGGCGGTGAGCGCCGCATAGCCATAGCCGCCGCGCACCAGATCGAGAATCGCCGGCACGCTGGAGACTTCCCACACCACATTGAGCTTGACCTGCGACAGCGTGGCCTGGGCCTCCATCAGCTTGCGAAAGATCTGGCCGCGCTGGGGCATGATCAGCGGGTAGTCGGACAGCTCCTCGAAACGCACCGACATGCGCTGGCCCATGCTGGCCGGGCCGATGAGGCACAGCCGCTCTTCGAGCACCGGCGTGACTTCCACGTGGGGCTGGGGCTCGGGCGTGTAGACCAGGGCCAGGTCCATGCGGCCCGTGGTCAGCCACTCGGCCATGTTGACCGAAAAGCCTTCGACCACGGCCAGGCCGGCCTTGGGCATTTCACGGCTGAAGGTGTCGATCAGCGGCAGCGTGAGCCGGCGCGCCAGGCTCGGCGGCAGGCCGACGATGATGCGGCCCACGGGCTCGTCGCGCTGGCTGCCCAGGTCTTCCTTGGCCAGCGCCACGCGCTGCATGATGGCGTGGCCATGTTCCAGCAGCCGCCGGCCGGCATCGGTGAGCGTCACGCCCCGGCCGGTGCGTATCAGCAGGGTTTCGCGCAGCTCGGTCTCCAGCGTGCGCACCTGGCGGCTCAATGCCGGCTGGGCAATGTCGAGCAACAGCGCGGCCTTGCTGAAACTGCCGGTTTCGGCCACATGCACAAAAGTTTCTATCTGCTGGAGATTCATGACGCGCTCAAGGTGTAACCATGCCATTTTGCTATAGCTGATAGAGAGCCGAGCATATAGGTGATGCAGGCCAGCCTGCCACAATGCGAAACAATTGGCTGCGCCCCTGCCTGCATGGGACTGACAGCGCTAAAAAGACGCGATCAGCGGATAACGGAGACAAAATGACTATCGACACACGCCAAATGACACGCCGCAGTGCCGGCCTTGCCCTGGGTGCTTTGGCTCTGGGCGCCATGGCGCCGGCGCGCGCGCAGAACGCGGCCAACTGGCCGACCAAACAGGTGCGCATCATCAACCCCTTCCCCGTGGGTGGTGGGCCGGACGGCACTTCGCGCCTGGTGGCCGACAAGCTCGCCCGCCTGTGGAACCAGCCGGTGATCGTCGAGAACCGCCCGGGCGGCAACGGCTTCATTGCCATCGATGCGTTCAAGCGCGGCGCCACGGATGGCACCGACATCATCCAGCTGGACAACGTTCACCTTGCGGCCTATCCCCATCTGTTCAAGAAGCTGCCCTACAACATCGACAAGGACTTCGAAGTCGTCCTGCCGCTGTTTCGCACCTTCTTCTTTGTCTGCGTGGCAACCGACAGCCCGTACAAGACCATGGCCGACCTGATTGCCGACGCCAAGGCGCGCCCCGGCAAGCTCAACTACGGTTCCTGGTCGGTGGGCAATCCCGTGCACCTGGGCTCGGCGCTGCTGGAATCGCTGACCGGCACGAAGATGGAGCATGTGATCTACAAGGAAACCAGCCAGCTCTACACCAGCGTGGCCACGGGCGAACTGGCGTTCGCGCTGGGCTCGTCGGGCACGGCCGGGCCGCTGGCACGCTCGGGCAAGCTGCGCTTTCTGGCCGTGCTTGCGCCGCACCGGCTCAAGGGCTATGAAGACGTGCCTACGGTGGCCGAATCGGGAGGCCCGGCGAATGCCATCGTCACCGGCTGGAATGCGTTTGCGGTCTCCAAAAGCACGCCTGCCGCTGTGGTCGACAAGATCCGCCGCGACACCATGAAGGTGCTGGCCGAGCCCGATGTGCAGCCCAAGTTCCAGACCTTCGGCTACGAGAACTACTTCCCCACGCCAGCGGAATTCAAGACTTTCATGGTCGAGGAAAACAAGCGCTTCGGCGATGTCATACGGCGCGCGAATCTCGAGCTGTAAGCGCTGGCAAGGCCGGTGAACTGCCAAGCCGCCGCGGGCCACCGCGGCGGCTTTTTTGCTGGCCGCCGGCGCGGGCCGGGCTGCACAGGCGATCAGAAAGCCTGGTGATCAGGGCACAGGCAGGCGTCCTGCTGCACTCCCACGGGCTCGCAAACCACCGTGTCCGGCGCCGGCGCCGGCGCTTGGCTTCCCTTGGGCTCCAGCGCCAAAACATGGCTCGCCAGCGGCTCCTGCGGCGCAGGGTCTTCGCGCAGGTTGAGGTCCGAGGCCACACGCAAGGCCTGCTGCAGTAGAGCGTCGATGTGGGGATCGAAGAGCGCGTCGGCTTGCGCGGACGCACCGTTGAGAAAACGGGTGACGACGTCAAGCTGATCGTGCGCGCGCTCAAAGGCGAGGTTGCGCGACATCACCACTTGCTTTGCGAGAAACCAGTCCGCCTGCAGTTGCAGTTTGCGCTCGAGGTCATCGGGCGCGGCGGAGTCCACATGACTGGCGAGGGCATGCTCGCACGCCTCCAAGCGGTCTTCATCATCGCAAAGCTGCGCTTCGATGATATTTGTCGACCCGGCACCGCGCAGTGCCAGCTCGAGCCCGCGATTGAGCTCGTTGTCGAGCCAGACGGCCTTGGCGTGAAGGGCGGTATTCAAATCGACAGTGGCATGTTCGAGGTCGTTGTGCGGCAGCCGGCCTGTGGCGGGCTGAACATGCGTGGAATTCAAGGCGTTTGGCGGGATGGGCATGGTGGAAGAAAAGGCAAAAAGTTGACGGAAAGAGATCGCAGCACTGGTTGCGGTCAATGCCCATTCAAACAACAATTACATTTCAATATTAATAGCTATTTCATATAGACCAACCGTCACAGCCCACCAGCGTCCCCGAATGCACAGCGGAACAACCGAGGTCTGCAACCGATTCATCGCCAGGGAGTATCAATGGCTCCAGTGCGAGCAGCACCATGTCCTCCTCGTCCTCGTTGCCATCCTCCATCACCGGCGGCAAACCGTAGACCAGGCCGTCGTCCTCGGCATTCAGCTGGGTGAGAAGCTGCGTTGCATAGTTGTGCAGCGCTTCGATCCGTGCATCGAAATACCGGTCAGCGACTTCGGCCCGGCTGTCGTGAATCGCCTGTATGCGTTCGCGTTCGCCATTGACCTGATAGAAATCGTGGGCCAGTTTTTCCTGCCTGACATAGCTCGCGCGCCACTGCCCATGCAGGTGGTTCAGCGCGGAAATTTGCCCATCCGACAGCACGAATGCGCCGTCGGCCAAGGCGACATTTCCCGGGTCGGTATAGGCCATCCAGCAGTTCCACTGCTGGGCCATGGCTGCGTGGCAGGCCTGAGCGACAGCATTCCAATCTTTGACCACCACATCCAGCCACTGCGCCGCTTCACTGCGCGCCGCCTGCAGCCAGTCGGCCTTGGTCGCGTGCAATGCCTTCAGGTTCGCCATGACAGCCGCAAGTTCCTGAGCCATCTCCGATGGCGCTTGTTCCGCGCCGCGCGGGCGATGCGCGTCAGACATGTCTGGCTGGGCAGTCGAGCCATCCATGGCAACGCCCGTGGGCAGAGGGGGAATGGCGGTGGATTCAAGTGGATGTGCAGGCATGGCAGTGACTGGAAAAGGGGTTGAAACGCTGTACTTCGCGCTTGCCGGTGACCACAACAGCCTCCTGGAACGCAACCGCAGACAAATACATTAAAACAATTTAATTATAAATTCGATAGCCAATTACTATCAATAGTTTTTTCCATTTGTGGTCTGCAGCAGACTCGGCAAAAGCCATCGCTGCACAAACGCGCAGGTGGCGGGCAAGCGCCTAGAAAGCGGGCGAGGCTGGCGTGGCATCCAGGCTGGACATGCCGGTCAAGTCCACGTCCTCGCCGCCACTGGGCCACTCCAGCCATTGCGCGCCATGGACGTTGGCTTGCGCTGCAGCCAGCGCCCCGCTGCCGGGGGCGGCCACCGCGCTCCATTCTTCCGGCTCCTCGGCAATCGGGGCCAGTCGGGCCGGCAGACCCGCACGGCCAGATATTGCCCGCTGGGTAAGCTCCTCGAGGGTGCGCATTTTCTCGGCCAGCCACTCCTGGGCCTCAAGCACTGCCGTCTGGGCACTCGACACCTCGTCATGCCGCTGCTCTATGAATCGCTCCACATACTGCGGCCGGCTGTGCAGAAAATCGACGGCTTCCATGACGCCTTTGCGTGCCTGGTCGCGTGCGTCAAGACAGGCATCAAGTTCCTGCCTGGCCGCACTCCACGCAGCAACGATGGTCTCGCCCCGGCCACCCGTCTTCTCGAGCCTGGTGACATGCTGCATGTAGATCACTTTGGCGCGGGCGTAGTCCTGCCCTGCCTGCTCAGACCACTTTCGGGCAGCGTCGACCATGGCCTGTGCCTGCAGCAATTCCCGCTCCAGCCACGCGTCCTTGCCGCGATGGAAGTGATCAAAAGTGTCGGTGATTTGAGCGAGTTGCTCGTTGGCTTCGTTGCAGGCCTTGTGGGCGTCCTCGTATTCGCTGCTGGCCATCTGCCATAGATCGAGAAGATCCGGTTCATGGGCCATCGCCAGGCTGGCATCGAAGGCCATGCTTTGCCCGGCGCCGCCGGGCAGATGAATTTCCGCGGCCGCATCGACACTGCGGCGGGCAGGAATGACGCCGGCGGGGTGCTGCAATTTCTCCCAGGCCGCATCCGCCGCTTCAGTCGCGAGATCCACGGCGGACTGCATCTGCCAGATGTTTTCTATATACGGTTTCAGCCAGGTACGCAGATACTCCATGCCCTCCTTTTGGTCAGTCGATACATCCACCGTCGCCGAGTAGAACTCGAATGCCGCAGCGTAGAGTTCTTCACTTTTTTGCAGATTGTTCTCGGCCGCGGCCAGGGCTGCCGAGGCATCGATGCAGACCTGTCTTTCAATCACCGTTGACTCGCGTGCATCGCCCCGCATCGCCCTGTCCCATTGCCAGAAAAATTCAATCACATTGGCGTCTTCCCGAATGGTGACCGATTTCGGTATGCGGGCCGGAGCGGCCAGGGAAATCGAGGGGGAATGCATGGAACCGGCCATGGCGCCTGCGGTTTCGGGAAATTCGGATATTGCAGCGATGCGCGATATCCGGGCAGGAGCGAGAGAATTGAAGGCTTGTGGATGGGCTGGCATGGAAATACAGGAATCAATAGAAACAAGAAAACGCGCACAGCGAAGCCATGGGCGCATGTGCCGCAAGAGGCCAGGACGAGCAGCGCTTTTTGGTTCAGCGCGCGAATCGGGAATATGGGGTCAGCATGCAAAAAGCCGCTGCAAGCCAATGCAGCGGCCTTTCAAAATTCAGCTGCCAAAGCTCAGGGTGCGGGCGACTTGTCCTGCAAGGGACTTTCGGCATGCAGCGAACCCACCAGGACGATGTCCACGCCATCGTCTGTCGGGGTCGGCGTGGGTGGCCGGACGGCATCTGCGGGTGCCTGCGGCTCGCACCATTCCATGTCCAGCGGATGATTCGGGGCATCTGCAGCCGGCAAGGCGGGCAGCAACACTGGCTCTTCCAGCCCGCTTTCAACGGCCGTGGAATGTTGCTGCGCCAGTTTGAGTTCTGCATGCAAACCGTTGATGGCGCTCCATAGCGCTTCTTCGGCCTCATCCCGCGAGACAGTGTATTTTTCGACGTCCCGCCGTGCTTTCTCGAAACGACCTTTCAAATACAGAGCCACCGGATCGACATCAGCGGATACGGTATTCGCATCATATCGGCCCAGAAACTTCAGCGCCTCGTCACGCACTTCATTGCTTTTACCGTCGATGGCGTCTCCAATATCCTGGAAGACCGTTTCTACATCCTCCAGAGCTTCGACCTCGATCAATAGATTTCCAAGAAGGACATCTATGTTCTCAACGGCTTCATTCCATTGGACATCCGGTGGCTGATATTCATCTAGCAGGGCCTGCAGTTTCAGGGAAACCAGGCTTTGCAGTTGATCGCAATAATTGTCGCTGACAGCGGCGGCAGTGGTATCGATGGGCATGGTGTGGTGAACAGGAAGTGGATGATGAGCTGGCGCGAAGGCTGCTGCGCTTCGTCGCGCATGGCGGGCATGAAAGCAGCCGCAAGCGCCGCACATTGATCAACAAATTCAACCGAATTGTACAACACATAGCAATTGGCTATCAAAGCCGTGTTTACCCCATCTTTTGCCACCGCCGCGCCGGTCCCATTCCAGCGCTCCGGCGATGGCGCTGTCGGAGTCAGTCCCGCGCCGGGAATTCCTCGGTATCCACCTCCCTGTGGCCCTGGGCCGCATAGCGGGTGCCGGCAATGGCCGAGGGCTGGAACAAGGCATCGAGCTGCTCCAACTGGGCGCTGGACAACTTGATTTCACCACCGTGCAAATCCTCGTCGAGGTGATTGCGTTGCGTCGTTCCGGGCAAGGCAATCACCTGCTCGCCCTGGTGCAGCACCCAGGCAATCGCCAGCGCGGCCAGACTGCAGTCGGCTTGTTGGGCCATCTCGCGCATGGGCGCGAGCAGGCGCAGATTGCGCGGGTAGTTTTCGGCCGAGAAACGCGGCATGGGCTTGCGAACATCCTTTTCACCCAGCGTCGCGGCGTCCACCAGGCCGCCGGCCAGAAAGCCACGGCCCAGCGGGCTGAAGGCGACATAAGCGACACCCAGCTCGGCGCAGCGCGCCAGCGTACCGAGTTCGGCATTGCGCGACCACAGCGAATACTCGCTTTGCAGCGCCGTGATCGGGTGTTCGCGGTGGGCGCGCGTGAGCGTGTCGGCCGAGACTTCGGACAGGCCCAGCGCGCGCACCTTGCCCTCCTGCAGCAGCCGGCCCATCTCGCCCACGGATTCTTCGATGGGCACGGACTTGTCCCAGCGGTGCAGGTAGTAGAGATCGATCACGTCGGTGCCCAGGCGGCGCAGGCTGTCTTCGCAGTTGCGTCGCAGCGTCGCAGGGCGGCCATCGATCACGCGGCGCAGCACACCGTCGTCGCCCGGCACACCTGCCATGCCGCCCTTGCTGCACAGCGTGATGCGGTCCCGGTGCGGTGCCAGCACCGGCCCGACCAGCGTCTCGTTTGCGCCAAAGCCATACAGCGCGGCGGTGTCGAACAGCGTCACGCCCTGGTCCAATGCATGCGCCAGCAGCTCGCGGCCCTGCTCGGCGCCGGGCGGCGTGCCGTAGGCATGGCTCAGGTTCATGCAGCCCAGGCCGACGGAAGTGACATCAAAGGGGCCGATTTTTCGCGTTTGCATCAATGGATTCCTTGAAAAGAACAAAGCCAGCGACTGCTGTTCGCAGGCGCTGGCCGGGAATGGCGAAGTCAGGCAATCTTGCCCTGAGCTTTAGCCCAATTGTTGCTCAAGCTTATGCAGAACTTGATAGCAAGGCAGCACCTGGGCCACGCTGGCATTGGGCTCGCGGCCTTCGCGGATCGCGGCGAAGAACTCGCGGTCCTGCAACTCGATGCCGTTCATCGACACATCGACGTGGGACACGTCGATCTTCTCATCCTTGCCGTTGAACAGGTCGTCGTAGCGCGCCAGATAGGTGCCGTTGTCACCGATGTAGCGGAAGAAGGTTCCCAGCGGGCCGTCGTTGTTGAACGACAGGCTCAGCGTGCAGATCGCGCCGTTGGCCGCCTTGAGCTGGATGCTCATGTCCATGGCGATGCCCAGCACGGGATGGATGGGGCCCTGGATGGCGTTGGCCTGCACGATGGGGCTGCCGGCCTGGTAGGCAAACAGGTCCACGGTATGGGCTGCGTGGTGCCACAGCAGGTGGTCGGTCCAGCTGCGTGCCTGGCCCAGCGCGTTGGTGTTGGTGCGGCGGAAGAAATAGGTCTGCACATCCATCTGCTGCAGGTTCAGCTCGCCCGCGCCGACCTTCTTGTGGATCCACTGGTGGCTGGGATTGAAGCGGCGCGTATGGCCGCACATCGCCACCAGACCCGACTTCTTTTGCGCGGCAACGACGGCTTCGGCGTCCTTCAAGCTGTCGGCCATCGGGATCTCGACCTGCACATGCTTGCCGGCTTCCAGGCATTGGATAGCCTGGGCGGCATGCATCTGCGTGGGCGTGCACAGGATCACGGCGTCGACTTCGGCCAGCGCCAGGCTGTCGGCGAGGTCGGTGGTCACATGCTCGATGCCGTACTTGGCCGCGATTTCGCGCGTCTTTTCGAGGTCGCGGCTCACCAGCGAGACGACTTCCACGCCGTCTATGTTCTTGATGCCGTCGAGATGCTTGATGCCGAATGCGCCGGCACCGGCCAGGGCGACTTTGATGGTCTTCTTGCTGTTCATTGGTTCTCCAGGATCAGGTGGCCCACGGCCGTGTTCGACGCGGGCACATGGTAGAAGCGGTGTGCGACCTTGGGCACGGGGGCCGGGCTGTCGATGTCGCTCATCGCGCCGCGCGCGATCAGCCACATCACCAGCTCTATGCCTTCCGAGCCGGCTTCGCGCACATAGTCGATGTGCGGCATCTTCGCCAGGCCGTGGGGGTTGTCGATCAGGCGGTCCAGGAAGTTCAGGTCCCATTCCTTGTTGATCAGGCCGGCGCGCGCGCCCTGGAGCTGGTGGCTCATGCCGCCCGTGCCCCAGATGTGGACGTTGAGGTCTTCGTCGTAGCTTTCAATGGCGTTGCGGATGGCGCGGCCCAGGTTGAAGCAGCGCTGGCCCGAAGGCACGGGGTATTGCACGACGTTGACGGCAAACGGAATCACCGGGCAGGGCCAGCCCTGCTCGGGCGTGGGCTGGCCGCACATCAGCGACAGCGGCACGGTGAGGCCGTGGTCCACGTCCATCTTGTTGACGATGGTCAGGTCGAAATCCTGCTGTATCACCGACTGCGCGATGTGCGAGGCCAGGTCGGGATGGCCGACCACGGTGGGCACGGGGCGCGGGCCCCAGCCTTCGTCGGCCGGCGTGAAGCTATCGGCCGTGCCTATGGCGAACGTGGGAATCATGTCCAGGCTGAACGCCGTCGCGTGGTCGTTGTAGACCAGGAAGATGACGTCGGGCTTGTTGTCCTTCATCCACTGCTTCGACGGTTCATAGCCCTTGAACAGCGGCTTCCAGTAGTCATCCTGGTCGCGGCCCAGGTCGAGCGCGGCGCCGATGGCGGGCACATGCGAAGTGAAGACGGAGGCGGTGATGCGGGCCATTAGTTGCCCTCCTTGCGAGCGGATAGTCCTTGGGGCTGGCGGTGCGCCTGGGCGTCGCCGTCTTCGCCGACAACGCGGTTGCCATGGGCCGAACGGCCGCCGGCAAGCATCATGGCACGGTATTCTTCTTCGGTCATGCCGGTCATCGAGCCCGCCATCTGCTGGAAGCTCAGGCCGTCGGTGGCGCCGATCTTGGCCAGGAAGTAGATGTTGCCGCCGGTGCGCATGCACCAGTTGAGATCGCGCGCCAGCACGGCCTGCTTCTGCTCTTCGGTCATCGCCCACTCGTCGAGATAGGCGCGCTCGTCGGCCTTGAAGCGCAGGCGGTTCTCGGCCTTCATCAGCGACATGCAGAACTGGTTGAGCCAGTAGCCCTTGCGGGACTGCTGGGCGTCAAAGATGATGGTGCCGGGCACATCGGTGTAGGGTTTATGCAGAGCCATGATCAGACTTCCTCTGGCCAATAGAGACGCATGGGATTGTCCACCAACAGCTTGCGCTGGAGCTCTTCCGTAGGCGCGATGTGGGGAATGAAATCCACCAGCAGGCCGTCGTCGGGCATGTGGTCCTTGAGATTGGGATGCGGCCAGTCGGTACCCCAGAGCACGCGGTCGGGGAATTCCTCGACCACGCGGCGCGCGAACGGCACCACGTCCTGGTAGGCGTTCTGCTCGCCATCGAGCGCCTTGGGGCCGGTGATGGACAGGCGCTCGGGGCACGAAACCTTGCTCCAGACATTCTTGTGCTCGCGCATGAACTTCAGGAACAGCGCGAACTCGGGGCCGTCTATGGGCTGGCTCACATCGGGGCGGCCCATGTGGTCCACTACCACCGTGGTCGGCAGGCTGGTGAAGAAGTCCCACAGCTCGGGCAGGTCGACGGCCTCGAAGTAGATCACCACATGCCAGCCCAGCTTCTGGATGCGGCCCGCGATTTCCAGCAGCTCGTCCTTGGGTGTGAAATCGACCAGGCGCTTGACGAAATTGAAGCGCACGCCGCGCACGCCGGCGTCATGCAGCGCCTGCAGCTCCTCGTCGCTGATGCTGCGCTTGACCGTGGCCACGCCGCGCGCCTTGCCGCCCGCAGCCTTGCAGGCATCGACCATGGCGCTGTTGTCGGCGCCGTGGCAGGTGGCCTGCACGATCACGTTGCGCGCAAAGCCCAGATGGTCGCGCAGCGCAAACAGCTGCTGCTTGCTGGCATCGCAGGGCGTGTACTTGCGCTCGGGCGCGAACGGGAATTCATCGCCCGGGCCAAACACATGGCAGTGGGCATCGACCGCGCCCGCGGGCACCTGGAATTTGGGCTTGGCCGGGCCGCTGTACCAGTCGAGCCAGCCGGGGGTCTTTTCGAAATTTGCCATCTTGTGCAATCCTTCAGTCGATGTAACGCAGGCCTGCCTGGGCCAGCGGTTCGCGCATCTTGTACATGTCGAGGCCCAGCACGCCCGAGGCCAGCTTGGCGCGCTTTTCGCCCTCGAAGCTTTCGCGCTTTTGCGCGGCTTCGAGCGTGGCGACGGCCTTGGCCGCGGGCACGCAGACCACGCCGTCGTCATCGGCCACGATCACGTCGCCGGGAGTGACCCACATGCCGGCGCAGACCACGGGAATGTTGACCGAGCCCAGCGTGGCCTTGATGGTGCCGCGAGACGAGATGGCGCGGCTCCAGACCGGGAAGTTCATCTCTTGCAGCGTCTTCACATCGCGCACGCCGGCGTCGATGATCAGCGCACGCGCGCCGCGCGCCTGGAAGCTCGTGGCCAGCAGGTCGCCGAAGTAGCCGTCCGTGCATTCGGACGTCACGGCCGCGACCACCACGTCGCCGGGCTGGATCTGCTCGGCCGCGACATGCATCATCCAGTTGTCGCCGGGCTGCAGCAGCACCGTGACAGCCGTGCCGGACACCTGCTGCCCGGAATAGATGGGGCGCATATAAGGCTTGAGCAGGCCTACACGGCCCATGGCTTCGTGCACCGTGGCCGATCCCAGGGCCGCGAGGCCGTCGGCCGCTGCCTTGTCGGCGCGTTGAATATTGCGGTAAACCACACCCAGTTGGTACATCTGAATCTCCTGTCTGTTGTCGGCCTGCTTACAGGCCCTTTTTCTTGAGCGCGGCGTCCAGGCGCGTGAACACGCGGCGCGCATTGCCTTCATAGACCTGGAAGCGCTCTTGCTCGTTGAGGTTGACCGTGTCCTCGATGTAGCGCTTGGTGTCGTCGTAGTAATGGCCCGTGGTCGGATCGATGCCGCGCACCGCGCCAATCATCTCGCTGGCAAAAAGAATGTTCTTGACCGGGATCACCTTGGTCAGCAAATCAATGCCCGGCTGGTGGTAGACGCAGGTGTCGAAGTAGATGTTGTTGAGCAGATGCTCGTCGAGCAAGGGCTTCTTCAGCTCCTGCGCCAGACCGCGAAAACGCCCCCAGTGGTAGGGCACGGCGCCGCCGCCATGCGGAATCAGGAACTTGAGCGTGGGGAAGTCCTTGAACAGGTCGCTGGTCAGGCACTGCATGAAGGCCGTGGTGTCGGCGTTCAGATAGTGCGCGCCCGTGGTGTGGAAGCAGCTGTTGCAGCTGGTGCTCACGTGCACCATGGCGGGAATGTCGTACTCGACCATCTTCTCGTAGATCGGGTACCAGCTGCGGTCCGACAGCGGCGGTGAAGTCCAGTGGCCGCCGGAGGGATCGGGGTTGAGGTTGATGCCCACGTTGCCGTATTGCTCCACGCATTTCACCAGCTCGGGAATGCAGGTGGCAGGGTCTACGCCCGGCGATTGGGGCAGCATGGCCGCGGGAATGAAATGGTCGGGAAACAGCTCGCTCACGCGATAGCACAGCTCGTTGCAGATCGCGGCCCAGGTGGACGAGGTCTCGAAGTCGCCGATGTGGTGGGCCATGAAGCTGGCGCGCGGGCTGAAGATCGTCAGATCGGAGCCGCGCTGCTTCATCAGCTTGAGCTGGTTGTTCTCTATGGTGTCGCGGATCTCGTCGTCGCTGATCTTCAGCGAACTGGCCGAGGGGGCCTGGCTGGGATCCTTGAGGCCGGCGATCTGCAGGTCGCGCCAGGCGCCCAGCGCTGCGGGGGCCGTGGTGTAGTGGCCGTGTACGTCAATGATCATCGCAATGTTCTCCTGTAATTCTGAATGGGCTTAATGCGCGGCGCTGCGGCCCACGGTTTCGCCATGGGGCTTGGGACTGAAAACTTCCTTGACGATCAGCGCCGCCGTGGCGATCAGGCCGGCAACGGCGACCACGCTGAAGATCTCGCTGAAACCCAGGTGCTGGGCCGACAGCTGGGCCACCAGGAAGGAGCCGGCAATGCCGCCGAAGCGGCCAATGCCCAGCATCCAGGCGACGCCCGTGGCGCGGCCGCGCGTCGGGTAGAAAGAGGCAGCCAGCGCCGGCATCGACGACTGCGCGGTGTTCATGATGGTGCCCGCGAGGAACACCGACACCACGAGCCAGCCGAGGTTGCCCGCGGTCTGGCCTATCCACCAGATCGACACGGCAGTCAGCGCATAGCCGACGGCAATGATGCGCGTGGCGTTGAAGCGGTCCATGAGCCAGCCGAAGAACACCGCGCCCACGCCGCCCAGCGGGAACAGTGCCGCGACCAGCGCGCCGGTCTTGGGGTCCAGGCCCGCATCGCGAAACAGAATCGGCATCCAGTTGATCAGCGCATAGAAGATCACCAGGCCCATGAAGTAAGCCAGCCACATCATCACCGAGCCCACGCGGTAGGGCGCCGACAGCACCACGCCTATGCCGCTCTTGGCATGGGACTCGGGCGCGTTCTCGGTCAGCACGAAGCGCTGCACGCTCTTGACGCTGTCGCCGGCGATGCGCACCAGCACGCGGCGCACGCGCTCGATGGGGTATTGCTTGGCCACCATGTAGCGCACCGACTCGGGCAGTTGCCACAGCAGCAGCACCACCAGGATCAGCGGCAGCACGCCGCCCAGGATCAGCACGCTGCGCCAGCCCAGATGCGGAATCATCCAGGCCGCGAGAAAGCCGCCGAAGGCCGCGCCCAGCGGAAAGCCGCAGAACATGGCATTGGTCAGCGTCGAGCGGCGGCCGTCGGGGCAGTACTCGCTCATCAGCGTCACGGCGTTCGGCATGGCCGCGCCCAGGCCCACGCCGGTGATGAAACGCAGCACGGTGAGGGTCCACAGATCGGGCGAAAACGCCGAGCCCAGACAGGCCACGGCAAACAGTGCGACCGAAGCCACCAGCACCACTTTGCGGCCCAGCTTGTCGGCCAGCGGCCCGGCACTGAGCGCGCCTGCGGCCAGGCCGAACAGTGCGGCGCTGAGCACCGGCGCGAGATCGGGCTTGCTCACGCCCCATTCGGTCATCAGATGGGGGGCGATGTAGCCAATGGCCGAAGTATCGAAGCCGTCAAGCAGCACGATGAAGAAACACAGCGCGAAGATGCGCCACTGGAAACCGGAAAACGGGTGTTCGTTGAGCAGGGTCTGCACATTCACGGCAGTGCCTGTCTCACGCGAGGACTTGGATGACATAACGCTTCACTTCACTCTGGCCGCGACCGCGTTGGCAGGCGGTCGCCATGGCAAATTTCTCAAATTCCGCAAACTCCGCAAACTTCGATGCGTCGGTGATTACCGCGCGCCGTCCCAGGCGCTGCGCGGCACCATGACCTCGCCGCGCATCAGCAGCCGCGCGGTGCGCAGCAAGGCGGCCTTGGTGACCACGGACGGCTGGGCGGGGTCGCTGTCCAGCGTGACGCTGAACTCGCCCGTCGGGTGCTCGACCGACACCGTGACGCTGCCCGCGCCCGCCGGCAGCTGGGCCACGCCTTCGCAGACCGTGCCCGGCATCTTGACGGCCGTGCCCACGGTCACCGCCGCCAGCACGCCGATGGCTTCGTGGCAGACATGGGGAATGAAGCTGCGCGTGGTCAGCGCCCCACCGTGCTCGGGTGGCGCGATCAGCGTCATCTTCGGGTAGTTCTTGTGCGTCACATCGCCCAGGCCCATGCGCTGCGAGATCTGCAGGCGCAGCGCCTCGATGCGGCGCTTGAGCTCGGTATCGGCATTCAGCTCGGCAACGCTTTCCTGACCGGTGCAGCCCACATCCTGCGCGCGCAGTATCACCAGCGGCATGCCGTTGTCTATGCAGGTCACATCCAGCGTGAAGTCGTCGAAGCCCTCGCCCGTGACGGTGATGCTGTCCTTGGGCCGCCCCGTGGGCAGCAGGCTGGAGCAGACCGATCCCGCGGTATCGAGAAAGCTGATGTCGACGGGCGCCGACTGGCCCGGTGCGCCATCGATGCGCGCCGTGCCCTCATAGGAGACCTGGCCGCCCGGCGTCTGCACCGTGATGTCGGCCGCCATGTCGGTGTTGAGCGTCAGCACGCGAAAGGTGCTGGTCTCGCCGCGCGCCTTGACCATGCCGGTCTCGAGCGCAAACGGCACCACGGCGGCCAGCATGTTGCCGCAGTTGGGTGTGGTGTCGACCGTGTCTTTTTCCGGCTGGAGCTGGGCAAACAGGAATTCGAGGTCCACGCCTTCGCGCTGGCTCACTGACACCATGCCGACCTTGCTGGTCAGAGGATGGGCGCCGCCTATGCCGTCGATCTGGCGCTTGTCGGGCGAACCCAGCGCCGCAAGCAGCACCTTGTCGCGCGTGGGCAGATCCTGGGGCAGATCGTCCGCACGGAAGAAAGGACCTTTCGAGGTGCCGCCACGCATCAAAAGGCAGGGGATGGCCGTTTGCATCGCTGTTGTGTCTCCTATGTGTTTGCTCTGATTCTGAACAATCAGGGTCGGCTCCACTAGGCTTGTCGCCCGCTAGCTGGTATAGCTATTCGGCATAACCCGCAGAGGATTCCAGTGCGCAATGGGCATAGCCACGTTCCTTCACCACCTGCTGGGCGCACTCCACGAAGCGCCGTATGCGCGCCAGCCGCGGCGATGAGCGCTGCCACAGCACGCCAAAGCGACGCGACTCCGTCTGCCCCGGCAGCGCCAGCCGCACCACATTCTGGCCATCGGGCCAGTCGAGCGCGGTGTCGGGCACCACGGCCACGCCCAGGCCGCGGTCGACCATCATCGAGATGGCGACCAGCGAGCTCAGCTCGAAACGCTCGCGCGGCGTGATGCGCGCCGCGCGCAGATAGCGCTCCACCATCTGCCCGCCGCCCAGGCCGCGGTCATAGCGTATCAGCGGCTGGGTGCGCAGCAACTCCAGCGGCGCGAGATCCGCGAGCTGCCGCGGCGCCAGCAGGATCAGCGATTCCTCGCGCAGCAGCGACCAATCGAAGGCCTTGGACAACACGAACGACGGGTACAGGCACACTGCCGCGTCCAACGTACCCTGCTGCACCGCCTGGTAGACCTGCTGGGTCGTGCCCGATTGCAGGAACACCGTGACACCGGGCAACTCGGCCACGAAGCGCGCCAGGATGTCGGGCAGCAGGCTGTGCAGCGCGGTGTTAATGGTGCCTATGGTCAGCTCGCCGACTTCGGACTCCTGGTTCACATGGGTGCGCGCGTGCGCCAGATCGCGCAGCAATTGCGGTGCGGCCGCGGCCAGGCGGTGGCCCGCGGGCGTGGGCGCGACCGTGCGCCCGGCGCGCGCCAGCAGATCGGTGCCGAACTCGCGCTCCAGCGTGCGCATCTGCTGGGCCACGGCGGCGGCCGTGAGGTGCATGCGGCGCGCGGCCTCGGCCAGCGAGCCGGTCTCGATCACCAGCAGGAAGCTGTTGAGGTATTGGGTTTCCATAACCATATTATTTCTTGCTTTTGAAGAAAGATTGCATGTGTTTCTTTTGCTTCTTGGGCGCTCCACAATCGCCCCATGAGAAGCAAACTGTTTGTCCCCGCATCCCGTCCCGAGTTGTTTGCCAAGGCGCTGGTCGGCGCGGCCGACAGCCTGTCCTTCGACCTGGAAGACGCCGTGGCCGAGCCGCGCAAGGACGAAGCGCGCGCGCTGCTGCAAGGCTTTCTGCGCAGCCCCGAAGCGCTGTCCGGCCACCGCAAGACGCTGATCGTGCGCATCAACGCGATGGACACGCCGCATTTCAAGCGCGATGTGGCCGACATCGTCTGCCCCGCCGTGCACTGGATCAACCTGCCCAAGCCCGAAAGTGCCGACGATGTGCGCGCCGCGGCGGACGCCGTGGAACGTGCGGCCCGCGCCGCTGGCATGGCGCAGGCACCGCGCCTGCTGCTGAACATAGAAACGCCGCGCGCGCTGCGCCTGGCGCATGAAATCGCTGCGGCCCACCCGCTGGCCGTGGGCCTGCAAGTGGGCCTGGGCGATCTGTTCGAGCGCTATGGCATCCACCGGCGCGAGCCCACGGCCATTGCCCAGGTGCTGCTGGCGGTGCGCCTGGCCGCGGCCGAAGCCGGCATTGCCGCCTATGACGGCGCCTTCGCCAACATCCAGGATGCCGACGGCTTTCGCGCCGAAGCCGAACTGGCGGCGCGCCTGGGCTTCACCGGCAAGACCTGCATCCACCCGAGCCAGGTGGCCACCGCCAACGCGGTGTTCCAGCCCGGCGAGGCCGAACTTGCCAGCGCGCTCAAGGTGGTCGCGGCCGCGGCCCAGGCCGATGCCGCTGGCGTCGGGGCCTATGTGGTCGACGGAAAGATGATCGACCGCCCGTTCGTGCTGCGCGCCCAGGCCATCGTTGGCCAGGCCCGGGCACTGGGCCTGATCCCGCCCGCGCCCTGAACGCCGAATTTTTTCGCCAGCACAGCAATTACAACAGGAGACAAGCATGCAAACCTCGAACCACCCGCTGCGCCGCAGCATCCTCTGCACGGCACTCGCACTGGGCGCGGCCGGCCTCGCGCCCTTGGCCCACGCACAGGCCTACCCGACCAAGTCCATCACCATGGTCGTGCCCTACCCGCCTGGCGGCTCCAATGACTCGTTTGCGCGCCAGATCGCCAAGGAACTCGGCGATGCGCTCAAGCAGACCGTGATCGTCGAGAACCGCCCGGGCGCCAGCGGCAACACCGGCACCGGTCAGGTGGCCAAGGCCGCGGCCGACGGCTACACGCTGGTCGCGGTCTCGTCGAGCATGACAACCAACGCCGCCATCCAGCCGCGGCTGCCCTTCGATCCCGTCAAGAGCCTGGCGCCAGTCGCCATGCTGGCGCGCGGCCCGATGATCGTCGCCATCAACAAGGATTTCCCGGCACGCACGCCGGCCGAGCTGGTCAGCGCCGTCAAGGCCAACCCCGACAAGTACAACTACGCGACGTCGGGCACCGGCAGCGTGAACCATTTCGCCACCGAAATGCTGCGCGCCATGGCGCCCGGATTCGACATCACCCACGTGCCCTACAAAGGCCAGGGGCCGGCCGTCACCGATGTCGCCGGCAACCAGGTGCAGATGCTGATTTCCAGCGGTCCGTCCATCCTGCCCATGGTGCGCAACGGCAAGCTGCGCGCCATCGGCATCACCAGCCTGGAGCCCAGCCCCATCGCCCCGGATCTGCTGCCCATGGCCGGCGCCGTGCCCGGCTACGAGTTCGATCTGTGGTGGGGCCTGCTGGCCCCCGCGGGCACGCCAGCGCCCATCGTCAACCAGCTGAACCAGGCCGTGAACAAGATCCTGGCCAGCCCGCAGATCAAGGCCAGCTTCCTGCGCGAAGGCGCCTTGGCCGCGCAGATGACGCCGCAGCAGTTCGGCGAAGTGATACGCAACGACGTGGACCGCTGGAAGAAGCTGGCCAAAGAACGCAACATCGTGGCCGACTGAACGTCGCCACTGTCACCCGAGAGAGATTCGACACCATGCAGCAAGACCTGTCAGAACAACGGTGCGGCCCGCGCGGCCCCTTGAGCGGCATTCGCGTGCTGGACCTGAGCGCCTATATCGCCGGACCCTATGGCTGCTCGCTGCTGGCCGACCAGGGCGCCGAAGTCATCAAGATCGAGCCGCCCACGGGAGACAATCTGCGCAAGTACCCGTCGACGCTGGAGGCCGAAAGCCGCGCCTTTGTCGGCGTCAACCGCAGCAAATGGGGCATGGTGCTCGATCTCAAGCAATCCGCGGAGCTGGCCACGCTGCTGCGCCTGGTGCGCGAGGCCGATGTGCTGGTGCACAACTTCCGCCCCGGCGTGCCCGAGCGCCTGGGCATAGGCTTCGAGCAGCTCACGCAGATCAATCCAGGCCTGGTCTACTGCAGCGTCACCGGCTATGGCGCCACCGGCCCGCTGCGCAACAAGGCCGGCTACGACCAGGTGCTGCAGACCATGACCGGCATGTGCGCCATGCAGGCCAAGGACGATGGCCCACCCGAAATCCTCTATGGCTCGGTGGTCGACTACTACGCCTCGGCGCTGGTCGCGGCGGGCGTGTCTTCGGCCCTGTACGAGCGCACGCAAAGCGGTATCGGCCAGCATGTGGGCGTATCGCTGCTGCGCGCGGCGCTGACCATGCAGTCGGCGCGGCTGGTGTGGGCCGAAGGCGAGCCGCGCGCGATCGGCCGCGACATGCGCTCGGGCGGCATCACTGGCATCCACCCCACGCGCGCCGGCCATCTCTACATCTCGGCCAACACGCCGCATTTCTGGCAGGCGCTGTGCGAGAAGATCGGCCTGCCCGAACTCGCCACCGATGCGCGCTACGCCAGCGTGCGCCTGCGCGCCCGGCACCACGAGGAACTTGTGCCGCTGCTGCGCCAGGCACTGGCCGCGCGCAGCGCGCTGGAATGGGAAGCGCTGTTTGGCGAAGCCGTGCCCTGCGCCGCGGCGCGCGCGGTCGAAGACATGTTCGACCACCCGCAGGTCGCGGCCGAAGGCATGATTGCCGACTTCGCCCATCCCACGCTGGGCAGCTACCGCGGCTTCACGCGCGCCATTGCCTTTGACCGCACGCCTGGCCCCGCGCCATTTGCCGCGCCCACGCTGGGGCAGCACACGCAGCAGCTGCTGGACACGCTGGGCCGCGCGCCGCGGGAGTGAATCTGCGCCAGCCACTGGCACGCGCTGAAGTCAATGATCCACAACGCCGTCATGGGACGCGTGTTCTCATCGCTCCAGGCCCGGTTTCGCCGCCGGGCAGGAGGAGACGCCATGAAAGCCACGACCTGCACTCTCGCACTTGCCGCGTGCCTGCTGCTGCCCGCCACAAGCCAGGCCGACGATACCGCAGTGGAGCAGACATTCAGGGCGTTCAGCCAGTGCGATGCCGCGTTCTTCGCCAGCCTGCACACCCATGCCGCCACCTGGCAGAACCACGCGTCGCTCACGCAGGGAAAGAACATCAGCTGGATCAGCGTGCCCAACCGCGCGCTGGCGAACGCCAACAGCCAGCCGTTGCTGGACGCTCCCCAGGTAGGAGGGTTGACGCTGCTGTCCTACTTCGACACTTTCGATGACCTGGCCGAACTGGGCCGCTATCTGTTCTGGGGATTCATCGTCGACGCTCCCAAGGAGCAGGTTGCGCGCGGGCTGCGACCCTATATTGCACGGCAGGAGCAATTGCAGTCAGTGGACGACAGCTATGTGCGCGCCGAGGAACGGCTTGATGGACGATGGGAATCGGTGGCTCCCGAGCCGGGCAAGGTCCCCGGAACCCGCGTGCTCGAGCGGGTCCTCATCCTGGAACCGTATGAGGATGCGCCGCGCACACAGACACGCGTGAGTTGCACGCTCCAGGGCGCGGTGGACGGGCCGGTGCTGGAGGAGCTGCGGCCGGACATACCGCCCGCCGAATATCCGCTGCCGCTGCCGTTCAGCCGGATGCGCGCCACCGGCCCGTCGCGGACGGATCGCTGAAAGCGCACGCTCCCGGCGCTTGCCTCGCGGCAGCGCGGCGCTCTCGACAGGTGAGGTTTTCAGGGCTTTGTCGCCTGAGGCAGCCATGGCGGCGGTGATTCAATCCTCCTGCAGCGCCGCGAAGCGCTCGGCCAGGAAATCAAGCAAGGCCCTGACCGAAGGCAGCAGGCCGCGGCGCGAAGCGAACACCGCGTGAATGATCTCGCTGCGCGGTGCCCAGCCGGGCAGCAATTCGACGAGTTCGCCGCGCGCGCAATGGCCGCTGATCATCATGCGCGGCAGCTGTACTATGCCCACGCCCGCGACGGCCGCCGTACGCAGCGCGAACATGCCCTGCGTGACGAAGCGCGGCGCGTGGGGAATCCTGGCCTGGGCGCCGCCCGGCCCGATCAGCGCCCAGGCATGGTCGGTCTGCGGCTGGCCCAGCCCCATGCTCGGCAGACCGGCCAGATCGGCCGGATTGCGCGGCACGCCGGTTTTCTCCAGCAGCCGCGGGCTGGCCACCAGGCATTGGTCGCGCTGGGCAAACACGCGCATCACCAGATCGCTGTCATCGAGCGGCGGCGGGCGCACGCGTATCGCGAGATCCAGGCCTTCGCCCAGTACGTCGACCCGGCGATTGGTTTCCTCCAGCTGGATCTGCACGCGCGGGTACTGCGCCATGAACGCCGACAGCATGTCGGCGACGCGCGCGTCCAGCAGCGCCACGGGACAGGTCATGCGCACCGTGCCGCAGGGCTCGGCCTGGGTCAGCGCAATCGCTTCCTCGGCGGCGTCGGCCTCGACCAGCATGGCCTTGCAGTGCTGGTAATAGGTCTGGCCGATCTCCGTCACCGCGAAGCGGCGCGTCGAGCGCTGTATCAGACGCACGCCCAGCCGCTCCTCGAGCAGCGCGATGCGCCGGCTGAGCTTGGACTTGGGCACGCCCAGGGCGCGCCCTGCGGGCGCGAAGCCGCCCTGCTCCACCACCTGCACGTAGTAATAAAGATCGTTGAGGTCTCTCATGCGCTCATTGTTCCTCAAATGGAACGATGAAGGCAAATATTGCGTACTACCGCTTGCATTGTTCTGAATTTATTCTCTAGGCATGCATTCGAGGCACCGCCTCGTGCCACAGGAGAAAACGCCATGAAGAAAATTGTCGCAAGCTACAGCGCGCCCCGTGCGCACTGGGTGGGCAACGGCTTCCCCGTGCGCTCGCTGTTCAGCTACAACAGCCACGGCGCGCATCTGAGCCCGTTCCTGCTGCTGGACTACGCCGGCCCGGCGCAGTTCACGCCCGGCGACCAGCCGCGCGGCGTGGGCCAGCACCCGCACCGCGGCTTCGAGACCGTGACCATCGTCTATGAAGGCGAAGTCGAGCACCGCGATTCCACGGGCGCCGGCGGCGTGATCGGCCCGGGCGATGTGCAGTGGATGACCGCGGCCAGCGGCATCCTGCACGAGGAGTTCCATTCCCCGGCCTTCACTCAACGCGGCGGAACGCTGGAAATGGTGCAGCTGTGGGTCAACCTGCCGGCCAGGGACAAGCTGGCCGCGCCCCGCTACCAGACGCTGCAGGACGCGCGGATTCCGTCGGTGCCGCTGCCCGGCGGCGCGGGCCAGGTGCGCGTGATTGCCGGCGCATTTGACGGCCAAAGCGGCCCGGCGCAGACCTTCACGCCGGTCGATGTGTGGGATGTGCGACTGCGGCAAGGCCGCGTCGCGCGCCTGGACACGCCCGCAGGCCATACGCTGGCGCTGGTGGTGCTGCATGGCACGGTGCTGGTCAACGGCCAGGAGGTGGTGCGCGAAGCGCAGATGGTGCAGTTCGAGCGCGCCGGCAGCGGCGTGGAGATCGAGGCCAACAGCGATGCCACGCTGCTACTGCTTGGCGGCGAGCCGATTGACGAGCCCATCGTGGGCCACGGGCCGTTCGTGATGAACACCCAGGCGGAAATTGTCGAAGCCATCAACGACTTCAACGCCGGCCGCTTCGGCGAAATGCACGCCTGATTCCGTCGGTGCGAGCGGCCTTGGCGCCGATCGCACCGGCTTTTCCCCCCCTGACGGGCATTTTTAGCAAGTTCAAAGGAAATACCATGTCCAAGCCTTATGTCCGCCTCGACAAGAACGACGTCGCCGTGCTGCTGGTGGACCACCAGACCGGCCTGCTGTCGCTGGTGCGCGATATCGACCCCGACAAGTTCAAGAACAACGTGCTGGCGCTGGCCGACCTCGCGAGCTACTTCCAGCTGCCGACCATACTGACCACCAGTTTCGAGGAAGGCCCGAACGGCCCGCTGGTTCCCGAGCTCAAAGCCCAGTTTCCCGACGCGCCCTATATCGCCCGGCCCGGCCAGATCAATGCCTGGGACAACGAGGACTTCGTCAAGGCCATCAAGGCCACGGGCAAGAAGCAGTTGCTGATTGCCGGCGTGGTCACCGAAGTCTGCGTGGCTTTCCCGGCGCTGTCGGCCATTGAAGAAGGATTCGAGGTGTTTGTCGTCACCGACGCGTCGGGCACGTTCAACGAGCTCACGCGCCAGTCGGCCTGGGACCGCATGTCATCGGCGGGCGCGCAGCTCATGACCTGGTTCGGCGTGGCCTGCGAGCTGCACCGCGACTGGCGCAATGATGTCGAAGGCCTGGGCACGCTGTTCTCCAACCACATTCCCGACTACCGCAACCTGATGACCAGCTACGCGCAGCTGACCCAGGCCAAGTAAGCGCCAGGCGGCAAGCCGCCTGCAGCCGGCGATCACTGCTGGGCCAGCGCCTTTTGCACTTCGCGCTGGAACTCGTCGCTGGCGCGCAGGCGCAGATACTCCTGCTGCGCCGCGCTGTATTCCGACGACTGCAGGCTGTAGGAGCTGTGCAGCGGCTCGGTGCGGTCCAGGCCGGCGCGGCGCCACAGCGCCAAGTCGGCAATCACTTCCGCGCGCGCGGTTGCCGCGTCGCGCTGATCGACGGGCGTTTGCTGGGCCTGGACCGGGAGGATGAAGGCAAGCGACAGCGCCAGGGAAGTCGCCAGCGACGGGAGCACGCTGCGGGCGATGGCGCGAGAAGCTGCGCTTGAAGGGGTGGCCATTTTCAATTCCTTTTCGTTTGATTTGACATCTTCGACAACCGCAACACCTTGCCTGGCCGCAGAATGCGCAGGCGCCCATGGCGCTATCCATCAGCCGAAGTGGCTTTGCTGGACTGGCTGTGGCCTGGATGTTAGTATCGAAACAATACTTAGTCAATACCGAAACGATATGGACTTGAAAAATTCTGCCGATTGCCCCTGCCCGATTGCCCGCAGTCTCAATCTGCTGGGCGACGCCTGGTCCATGCTGATCCTGCGGGACGCGAACGCGGGCATGACCCGCTTCGAGCAGTTCAAGAAAAGCCTGGGCATTGCGCCCACCATGCTCACCAAGCGTCTGGCGGCACTCACCGAAGAAAGATTGCTGGAAAAACGCCAGTATTCCGAGCGCCCGCCGCGCGACGAGTACCTGCTCACGCAGGCGGGCCGCGATTTCCTGCCGGTACTGCTGATGATCGGCGCCTGGGGGCGCAAGCACCGCGGTTACGGCTCCATGGTGCAGCTGCTGGATGCGGAAACCGGCACCGAGGTGCAGCCCATTGCCATCGACGCGGGCACCGGGGCCGTGCTGGGCACGCGCGCCATCAAGGCCGTATACCCCGAATGAGCCAGCGCCACCCGCCAGGCGCGCAATGAACGCCGGGCGAAAAAAAGCGGCGCGTGCCCAGGGCACGCGCCGCCTCGATGCGATGGCTGCATCGCTGTCGCCATCCGCGGGGAATCAATCGGCCAGCACGACGCCCAGCTTGGCGAGCTTGGAGGCAAGCACATCGCGGCGGCGCGCGGCCTTGGCCGCGGTGTCGCTGGCCGCCTTGGCGACGGCAGGTCCCTTGGAAGATGCCGCCGGCACCTTGTCGGCCTTCATGGCGGCCTCGGCGGCCACCTTGCGGTAGCTGGCAATCAGTTCGGCGTGGGCAATGGGTTGGTTCACAGGTAGTTCCAGATTCAAGACAAGCCGCATTGTGGACGCAAGCGCCCTAGCCGATGGCGCCGATGCCCTTGCCTTCGGTGGCCCTTTGGCGACGAACGTGCCGAGGCGATGAAAGACAAGCTCCCGGCCGACAAAACGGCTGCGCGGCGCCTGTTTGAATAGGCGACTTGTTGACCACGACTCGCGCAACTTCCTCGCCACCCGCTGACCGACATCGCCTTTCCATGAAACTGCTGACCCGCACCGCGCTTCTCGCCACCAGCTTGCTGGCCCCCATTGCGCTCGCCAGCAACACCGCGCTGGAAGACACCTTCCGCATGTTCAGCCGCTGCGACGACCAATTCTTTTCCAGCCTGCATACCCATGCCGCCGCCTGGAAGCAGCATGCTCCGCTAAAGACCGCCAAGAACCTCAGCTGGATTCCGGTGCGCAGCCGCGCCTACGTCGAGGCCGACTCCGTGCCGCTGCGCAACGCGCCCCAGGTCGCGGGCGTGACACTGCTGTCCTATTTCGACAAGAGCGTGGACCTGGACATGCTGGGCAACTACCTGTTCTGGGGCTTTCTGGTCGAAGGCAGCCCGGACAAGGTCGCGCGCCAGCTGCGCCCGCTGATCGACCGCAGCGAGAGCCTGCTGCCCATGGCCGGCATGCATGCCCGCGGCGAGGTGCGACTCGACGGCCGCTGGGAACTGGTCAAGTCGCCGCCCGGCGACGCCCCGGGCCGCACCCGCCTGGAACGCGTGCTGATTCTCGAGCCCGATGAAGGCAGCAAGGGCCAACGCACCCGTGTGACCTGCACGCTGCAAGGCGCGGTCGACAGTGCGGTCATGGCGCGGTACCGGCCGGACATCGCACCGGCCGATTACCCAGAGCACGCCCTGCGCTAGCCTGGCCCGCAGCAGCTCACTGCAGTGCGCCGCGGGACAGATCCATGACCATGCGCGTGGCCAGATAAAGGCGCGGCACGATGGTGTTGAGGAGCACGTATTCGGCATCGTTGGAATGCGCGCCAAAGCTGCTCAGGCCCATGCCTTCGACCACGGCGCCCTGGGTCTGCAGGCCGGCAAACGCGGCATCGGTGCCGCCGCCGGTCGCTTCTTCGAGCACGGCAAGCGGCAGGCCCATCTCCTCATAGATCGCCTTGCCATGCGCGGCCACGCGGCGCGAAACCGCGGTGGCTTCAAGCGGCGGGCGGCGCACTTCGAACTTCACCTGCACCTTGGAGTCGGGCAGCAGCGTGTTCTGCACCTTGGCCTGCAGCTGTTTCTCCAGCGCATCGAAGTCGGACACCTTGAGCGCACGCGCATCGGCCTGGGCCCTGGCCTGGGCCGGAATCACATTGCGGTTGGTGCCCGCGCTGGCCACGGTCCAGTTGAGCTTCAGGCCCTGCTCGGGCCTGGACAGTTCCTTCATCTGCAGCAGCTGGTGCGACAGCTCGTACAGCGCGTTCACGCCCTTCTCGGGCGACGCGCCCGCGTGCGAAGCCTTGCCGTCGACCGTGAGGTAGGCCGCGCCAATGCCGCTGGTGGCCAGGCGCAGCGAACCCGTCGCGCCGCCGCCTTCAAACGAGAACACCGCATCCTGCTGCGCGGCCAGGCGCGTGATGGTGCCCCGCGCGCCGGGCGAGCTGATTTCCTCGTCGCCATTGATCAGCACCGTGAGCGTGCCGTAGTCCTTGAAGCCGAGCTTGCGCAGCATGCCCACGGTATGGATGATGGTTGCCACGCCCTGCTTGTCATCGCCAATGCCCAGGCCGTAGGCCTTGTCGCCATCGATGCGAAACGGCTGGTCCTTGAGCATGCCCTTGAGGTAGACGGTGTCCATGTGGGCGATGAACATGATCCTCTTCGTGCCCTGGCCCTGGAAGGTGGCATGCACCACGGGTCCCAGTTGCTCGGGCGTGTCGTCGAGCCGGTAGACATCGGTGGGCTGCAGGATTTCCACCGTGCCGCCGCGCTGGCGCAGCTGGCTCGCAATCAATGCCGCGATCTTGTCCAGGCCTTCGAGGTCCTTGCTGCCCGACTCTATGTTCACCAGATCGCGCAGCGTGTCCAGCAGCAGTGGCTGCTCCTGCCGCGCCAGCGCCAGCACAGCGGCATGGGGCGCGGACGGCGGCGGTGTCTGGGCCGTTGCCAGCGTGGCGGCCAGGGCCAGAGAAGCGGCCAGCGGCCGGACAAGGGACGACGCCGACAGATGGATGCGCATGGAGAAACCCCTGATGCCGTTGATCTGCACGATTGAACGCGCCAACGCAGCCAAATGCAATCCGTGTTGCCGTTTCACCAACGCTGCTCAGTGCCCGCGCTCCTGCACCACCGCCGGAGTCGCCGCCACGCCCGCGAGCAGACCGCCGTCGATATTGAACTCGCTGCGGTCTTGGTGTGGTTGCGCACCGCGGCCTTGGAGGACGCATAGGCCGCGGCACCGGGAATGCCCACCAGGCCCGAACGCGAAGAGATATTGATAAGCCGGTGATGCCGGCGTTGTTCACCAGTACATCGAGCCGGCCGCGCTCCGCCAGGACCTGGGCCGTCACGCGCTGCCAGTCCTCTTCGCTGCGTACATCGAGTCGCAGATAACGGGCCTGGTCGCCCAGTTCGTCGGCCCGCTTCGCGCCAAGCGCATCGTTGATATCGGTGAGATAGACAAAGCCGCCCTCCTGCACAAAGCTGCGCGCAATGGCCGCGCCGATTCCCTGGGCGGCGCCGGTGATGAGGGCGGTCTTGGCAGTGAGTCTCTGGGTCATGGCAAAGGCAGGGGCACGCGCGAAATGGAGATGGCCCAGTCTACGCGGTGATGCTTTGCCTGCCGTCAGTCCAGCTTCACATTCGCCGACGCCACCAGCGCCTTCCATGCGGGCGCATCGCGCTGGTAGGCCTCGCGAAACGCCTGCGGCGTGCCCATCACCGCCAGGCCGCCGGTGTTGACCAGCTGCTCCTGCACCTTGGGGTCCTGCGCCAGTTCCTTGACCAGGCTGGAAAGCTGGGCCTTGACGTCGGCGGGAATGCCTGCGGGCGCGCCCATGCCTATCCAGCCGACCACCGAATAGGCGCTGTCCGTCAGTCCCTGCTCATGCAGCGTCGCCACCTTGGGCAAGGTGGGCGCGCGTTCGCGCCCCACGAGACCAATGGCCTTGAGCCGCCCGGCATCGACAAAGGGCCTGGCGCCGGCCACGCCCGCGAAGCACAGCTGCAGCTGGCCGCCGATCAGATCCTGCAGCATGGGCGCCTCGCCCTTGTAGGCGACATGGGTCATGTCCGCGCCCGTGGCATTGCTCAGATAGGCGCCGACCAGATGCGCCTGCGAGCCCTGGCCCCAGGAACCGTAGGACAGCTTGCCCTTGTGGGCCTTCACATACTCCAGCAGCTCCTGCATGTTGTTGGCCGGCACCGACGGGTGCACGACCAGCACGATGGGCGCGGTGGCGATCTGGCTGATCAGCTCCAGGTCCTTTTCCGGGTTGTAGGGCAGCTTGGAATAGAGAAACTGGTTGACCATCATCGAGGTCGATAGCGACACCAGCAGCGTATGGCCGTCGGCCGGCGCGCGCGCCACGGCGTCGGTGCCCAGGATGCCCGAGGCGCCGCCGCGGTTGTCCACCACCACGGGCTTGCCCAGGCGCTTGCTCATGCCATCGGCAATCGTGCGCGCCACCACATCGGTGCTGCCACCCGCGTTGTACGGCACGATGATGCGTATGGGCTTGGACGGCCAGGCCGTCTTGCCGGCCTGGGCCTGGGCCGTGCCCAGCAGGCTGGCGCCGCTCCAGGCGGCGGCGCCCTGCAGCAGCGTGCGGCGCTTCAAGGCAGATAGGTTCTTGGGGAGATTCGGCTGATGCATGTTCATTTTGAAGTTCTGAGAGTCCAGGGAGAGATCGAATCCGTATTCAAGCCGCGGCTTCGCGCTCCTGCAGCAGGCGCCACATCACCTTGCCGCTGCCGCTCTTGGGCAGCGCATCGACAAACACCAGCTGGCGCGGCGCCTTGTAGCTGGCCATGTGTTCGCGGCACCAGTCGAGGATTTCCTGGGCGCTGACCTGTTCCTTGTGCGAGGCGCGCAGCACGACGACGGCCTTGACGGTCTCGCCGCGGTAGCTGTCGCGCGCCGAGATCACGCAGGCCTCCTGCACGGCCGGGTGCTTGAACATCAGCGCCTCGACTTCGGCCGGCCAGACCTTGAAGCCGCTGGCGTTGATCATGCGTTTGAGGCGGTCGGTGATGAAGAAGTAGCCGTCTTCGTCGACGCGGCCCAGATCGCCCGAGCGGAAGAAGCGCTTGCCCTCGATCTCGATGAAGGACGCGGCCGTGGCCTCGGGACATTTCCAGTAGCCGGCAAACACTTCGGGGCCGTGGATCACGATTTCGCCCTGCTCGCCCTGCGCCACTTCCAGCAGCGTGTCGGGGTCGATCACGCGCGCGTCGGTGCTCATGAACGGGATGCCCAGGCATTGCTGCTTGGGCCGGTCGGGTGGATTGCTGTGCGAGGGCGCGGCGGTTTCGGTCAGGCCATAGCCTTCGATATAGCGCAGGCCGAACTGGTCGAGCAGGCGCTGGGCCACGGCCTGGGGCATGGCTGCGCCGCCGCCGCCGATGTGGCGCAGGCTGGTGAGATCGTATTGGTCGAAGTTCGGGCTGGCCATCAGGTCGATGACCATGGTCGGGATATTGGTCCAGCTCGTGACCTGGTAGCGCGAGATCAGCCGGCCCGCGAGTTCGCGTTCCCAGCGCGGCATGATGACCAGCGTCGCACCCAGGTGGATGCAGGTGTGCAGCATCGACACCAGGCCCGTGATGTGGAACATCGGCACCACGCCCAGCACCACCTGTTCGCTGGTCGCATTGCTCCAGAAGCCCGAAGCCACGGCGTTGTGCATGATGGAGCGATGAGTATGCATGCAGCCCTTGGGCAGGCCGGTGGTGCCGCTGGTATAGGGCAGCACGCACAAATCGTCGCTGCCCACGGTATGGGCCGAGGGCGTGCCGGTGCAGGCCAGCGCTTCGTCCCAGGCATGGACCTGGCCCTTGTTGAGTTCCGGCAAGGGGTGACGCGTGCCCAGCCATTCACGCCATTGCTCTGGCGGCGCATCGGGGCCTTCGATGCCAGCGTCAAACGCATCGCTGAACTGCGTGACCACGAGGTGCTTGAGCCCGTTGCCCGCGGCCAAGGCATTGCTGGCCTTGGCCAGTTCAGCGGCCAGGTCGCCGCTGGTCAATGCCACCTTGGCCTCGGGGTCGGTGATGTAGTGCTGCAGCTCCTCGGCGCGGTTCATCGGGTTGACCGGCACCACCACGGCATTGGCGCGCATGATCGCGTAATGCGCGATCACCAGCTGCGGCGAGTTCTGCATCAGCACGATCACGCGGTCGCCCTGGCCCACGCCCACGCTTTGCAGCCAGGCCGCCATGCGCTCGACTTGCGCGGCCAGTTCGGCATAGGTCAGGTGGCGGCCGAAGAACACCAGCGCCGTCTTGTCGGGATAGCGTCTGGCGCTGACGGCCAGGTTGTCCCAGACCGACGTGGCTGGAACGGTGATCGAATGGGGCAGCCGGTTGGGCCAGAAAGCGTGATGGGGGCGCATGGATGTTGCTCGCTATGGAATCAACAGCCAGACTAGGCCAGCGCGGCCGCGCTGGCACTAGGAAGACACCTAGGTACGGGTCACCTGCGCGACCCGCGCATCGGCGTGGAATGGACGTATGAAAGCAGCCACTGCCTGCCTGCGCTGGCTACCCCATCGATGCGGCCGCGCGGACCACAGCCACAGGGCCCTCGGACCGCTAAATCGCTCCCATTCGCAGTGGCGGGCTGCGTCGCCATCAGCCTATCCCGCGACAGCGCTCGCATAGGCAGCAATCGATTGCATATGTCGCCGCAAATCCCGGCTTATTAATGTTTGGAAACAAACTCATTCTCACTTTGCGACAAATTGAAACAGTGGCGAAGTTGAATTTACAACCCCGCGCAGGCGTTCCAAGCCTTCTATAACTCGGGTCATAAGCAGCCACTAACCTAGCACCATGACCATCGCCACACGCTCCACACAGACGCTGCGCACCCTGCTTCACAGCCGGCGCACCGCGACCCTTGGCACCCAACCCCTGCAAAGCGCCGAGGCCCCGGGCCTGGCGCTGGTGCCCTATGCCATCGATGCCGTGGGCGGTTGCCTGGTGCTGCTGGTCAGCGGGGTCGCAACCCATGCGCGCCAAATGCAGGCCCATGCCGAAGTCAGCCTGCTGGTGGCGCAAGGCGAGACCGGGCCGCAGCTGGTGCATGTGCATGAACGGGTGTCCATCATTGGCCAGGCCAAGACGCCGGTGCCGGGCTCGGCGGCCTGGGGCAGCGCGCGCTACGCTTACCTGCGGCGCTTTCCCGATGCCGCGAGCATGACGCAGCTCGGCGACTTCCGCATCGTCTGCATACTGCCCTGGCAGGCGCGGCATATCTCGGGCTTTGGCGCGGCGCGCCAGGTCGACGACGTAGAACTGCGCGCGGTGCTGGCGTCGGCCCACTGAGGCCCGCGCCCGCCGCAACTCAGGCGCGGGCGCCGCGTACCAGGGTCGCCACCAGGGCGAATTCGGCCGCGGGCTGGCCAGCGACGCAGGCGCGCACATGGTCTTCCCAGATCTGGCCCTGCTGCTCGACCTGCGCCTGGACAAAGCAGTCGCGCATGGCCTGCGCATCGCCGCAGCGCGCATAGGCGTAAGGGTCGCGGCCACCCAGCACAAAGCGCAGCTGCAGCCACAACGCCTGGCGCGTCACGGCCAGCCCCTGGGCGCGCTGCCATTGGTGCAGCAGCTCATGCGCAAACCAGCCCGCGATCTGCGGATGGGTCAGACGCAGCGGCTGATGCGGATCGCATGCTGCAAAGCACGCGCGCGGCATGGAGATGCGCCCGCCGTTGAGCGACAGCGCGCGCCGCGTGTCGCCCAGGCGGCGCAGATACAGGCGCAGAACCGGCAATTGCGCATCGAGCGCCGCGCCGAAATGCTGGCGCACGAACGCCTGCTCGGACGGCAGCAGCGTGCGGCTCCAGAACCAGCGCGCCATGGCGTCTTCAACGCTGCAGCTGCGCCCAGACCTTGTCCAGACGCTTGACGCTCACCGGATACGGGGTGCGCAGCTCCTGCGCGAAAAAGCCCACGCGCAGCTCCTCGAGCATCCAGCGGTACTCCTGCATGCGCGCGTCGATCTGGCCCTTGCGGTCGGCCACCAGCCGCCAGTAGCGCTGCTCGTGCGGGCGCAACTCGGCCAGCCGCGTGGCATCGCGCGCGGGATCGGCGCGCCACTTGTCCAGGCGCAGGGTGATGGCCTTGAGATAGCGCGGGAAGTGCGCCAGCTGCACCCAGGGCGCGACGGCAATGAACTGCCTGGGCATGAGCTTTTGCAGCTGCTGCAAGGCATCGGCCGTGGCCTCGGGCGCGTTCTTCGTGTCCTTGATCTTGCGCGCCGCGGCCGAATACTCGACCAGGATGGCGCCGGCCAGGCGCGCGACCTCGTTGGCAATCAGCGTCAGCCGGCCGCGCCCGTCCTGGATGCGCTGCGTGAACTCGGCCTCGCTGGTGGGCAGGGGATCGAGCAGGAAGGCGCGGTCCAGCGCGACATCGATGATCTGCTGGCGCAGCTCTTCCTGGGTGCCCAGCGGCATATAGGCCACGGCCATCTTCTGCAGATCCGGAATGTTCTTCTCGAGGTACTTGAGCGCGTCCTTGATCTGCAGCGCGAACAGCCGGCGCAGACCGGCGCGGTGGCGCAGGGCCGCGGCTTCGGGTTCGTCGAAGACTTCGATGCCGACGCTGTCGCCGTGGTCGATGAGCGCCGGGAAGCCCACCAGCGACTGCTGGCCCTGGCGGATCTCCATCAGCTCGGGCAGCGTGCCAAAGCTCCACTGGGTGTAACGCTGGCCGGCCGCGGGCGCATCGCTCGCCGCCTTGGCGGCCGGCTGCACCCTGGTCTGGCCAGCGGGTGCCGCGGCCTGGCCCTTGCCCGCGGGCCGGGCGGCCACGGGCGCAGGCGCGGGCGCGGGCGCGGGCGCGCTGTCTTCCAGCACGGTCGCCAGCTTGATGCCGGCCAGTGCCTGGAAGGCGCCGCGCGCCTTGGCGCCGAGCTGGGCCTTGAGCGCGCCCAGGTTGCGCCCCTGGCCCAGCTGGCGGCCATGCTCGTCGGTCACGCGGAAGTTCATGAACAGGTGCGGGCTCAGCATGTCGAGCTTGAAGTCGGCGCGCTTGATGTCCAGCGAAGTCTCGTCGCGCGCCTGCTTGAGCAGCGCATCCAGCAGTCCGCCCTGCACATAGCGCTCGGGCGCGCACAGCAGCTCGGCCAGGCGCGCGGCATTTTCGGGCAGCGGCACGAAGCGGCTGCGCGGGCGCTGGGGCAGGCTCTTGAGCAGCGCCTGGATCTTGTCCTTGAGCATGCCCGGCACCAGCCACTCGGCGCGCTCTTCATTGACCTGGTTGAGCACGAACAGCGGCACCGTGACGGTGACGCCATCGCGCGGGTCGCCCGGCGAATGCAGGTACTGGGCCGCGCAATCGACACCGCCGAGCTTGATGACCTTGGGAAACGCCTGCGTGGTGATGCCCGCGGCCTCGTGGCGCATCAGTTCATCGCGCGTGAGGCGCAGCAGATCGCTGTTCTCGCGGCTGGCGTTCTGGAACCAGCGCTCGAACGTGGCGCCGCTGAACACATCCTGCGGCAGCTGCTGGTCGTAGAAGGCGTAGATCAGCTCGTCGTCGACCAGCACGTCCTGGCGGCGCGACTTGTGCTCCATCTCCTCGATCTTCGCGACCAGCTTGCGGTTGGCCTGCAGGAACGGCAATCGCGTGTCCCAGCCGCCATCGACCAGCGCCTGGCGAATGAACAGCTCGCGCGCCGACTGCGGGTCGACCTTGCCAAAGCTGGTGCGCCGGCCGTTGTAGACCACCAGGCCGTACAGCGTGGCGCGCTCCAGCGCGACCACGTCGGCGCTTTTCTTTTCCCAGTGCGGGTCCAGCAGCTGCTTCTTCAATAGATGGGCACCGACTTCTTCCAGCCACACCGGCTCGACGGCGGCAATGCCGCGGCCATAGAGCCGGGAGGTCTCGACGAGTTCGGCGGCAACGATCCAGCGGCCCGGCTTCTTGGACAGATGCGCGCCCGGGTGCGGGTGAAAGCGTATGCCGCGTGCGCCCAGATAGCTGTCGCTTTCATCGGCCTTGTAGCCAATGTTGCCCAGCAGGCCCGACAGCATGGACAGGTGCAGCGCCTCGTAGCCCGCGGGCTGGGTGTTGATCTGCCAGCGCTGCTCTTTCACCACCGTGAGCAGCTGCGAATAGATGTCGCGCCACTCGCGCACGCGGCGGATGTTGATGAAGTTCTGGCGCAGCAGCTGTTCCCACTGGCGGTTGCTGATCTTGTGCGTCGCGTCGTCGGCCGGCACGGGCACGCCGGCGTCGGGCTTCCAGGCCGGCGCCGCATCGGCCTGCACCGGCGCCTGGGCACCGGTGCTGCGCTGCGCCACGGGCAAGAAGGCCGCGCTGCGCGCCGACACCTTGGGCGCGGGCGCGGCCTGGCTGGCCATCTCGCGCCGGCTTTGCGCCACGACCTTGCCGCCGCGCGCGTCCTGCAGCCATTTCCACAGCCGCAGATAGCCGCTGAATTCGCTTTTCTCGTCGTCGAACTTGGCGTGCTGCTGGTCGGCTTGCTGCTGGGCGTCGATGGGCCGGTCGCGCACATCCTGCACCGACAGCGCCGACGCGATCACCAGCACCTCGGCGACGGCGCCACGCGCCCGCGCTTCGAGAATCATGCGGCCCACGCGCGGATCGAGCGGCAGGCGCGACAGCTCCTGGCCCATGGGCGTGATGTCGCCGTGGTCGGTCACCGCGCCGAGTTCGGCCAGCAGCTGGTAGCCATCGGCAATCGCCCGGCCCGAAGGCGCTTCGAGAAACGGGAAGTTGACGACGTCGCCCAGGCCCAGCGACTTCATGCGCAGGATCACGCCGGCCAGCGAGCTGCGCAGGATTTCGGGGTCGGTGAACGCCGGGCGGGCAATGAAGTCGGCATCGTCATAGAGACGTATGCAGATGCCATCGGCCACGCGCCCGCAGCGGCCCGCGCGCTGGTTGGCCGCGGCCTGGCTGATGGGCTCGACCAGCAGCTGTTCGACCTTGCTGCGAAAGCTGTAGCGCTTGACGCGCGCCGTGCCCGCGTCGATCACATAGCGGATGCCCGGCACGGTGAGCGAGGTTTCTGCGACGTTCGTGGCCAGCACGATGCGCCGGCCCGTGTGGCCTTCGAAGATGCGGTCCTGCTCGGCCTGCGACAGGCGCGAGAACAGCGGCAGCACTTCGGCGCCGCGCAGCACGGGCTGGTGCTGCAGGTGCTTGCGCAGATGGTCGGCGGCTTCGCGGATTTCGCGCTCGCCCGGCAAAAACACCAGGATGTCGCCGCCACGCGCGCCGGCCCACAGCTCGTCGACGCCGTCGGCAATCGCTTCGTTGAGACCGTAATCGCGGCTTTCCTCGAACGGCCGGTAGCGCTGCTCGACCGGAAAGGTGCGGCCCGAGACCATGATCACCGGCGCCGGGCCATCGGCCGAGGCAAAGTGACGCGCGAAGCGGTCGGCGTCGATGGTCGCCGAGGTCACCACCACCTTGAGGTCGGGGCGCTTGGGCAGGATCTGGCGCAGATAGCCGAGCAGGAAGTCGATGTTGAGGCTGCGTTCGTGCGCCTCGTCGATGATCAGCGTGTCATAGGCCTTGAGCAGCGGATCGGTCTGGGTTTCGGCCAGCAGGATACCGTCGGTCATCAGCTTGACCGACGTGTCCTTGGACAGCCGGTCCTGGAAACGCACCTTGTAGCCGACCACGCCGCCCAGCGGCGTCTTGAGTTCCTCGGCAATGCGCTTGGCCACCGAACTGGCGGCAATGCGCCGCGGCTGGGTGTGGCCGATCAGCTTGCCTGGCGTGCCGGCCGGTGCATTGCACTTGCCACGGCCCAGCGCCAGCGCGATCTTCGGCAGCTGCGTGGTCTTGCCCGAGCCGGTCTCGCCGCAGACAATGATCACCTGGTGCTGCTGCATGGCGCGCATGATCTCCTCGCGCCGTGTGGACACGGGCAGCGAGGCAGGAAAATCAAGGGTGTAGGCGCGCGGCGCGACAGCGGTCTGCGGATCGGAAAAAGGCATAGCCCGCCATTATCCGCAGCCTGGGCGGCCGGCGCTGGCGGCCACTGATTTATGCCAGGCTGGCGCAGGACTCTGCCCGCCGATGATGCGCGCTAACAACTTCTTTGCCCTGCTCCTCGCAGGAAGGCGCAGCGTGCTTATGATGCGACATTTGTTGCCTCGGGCTTGTCGCCCTGCCACGCCCGTCCCGCCCTCGCCACCCATGTCCACCGTCTTCAACTTCACCTTCGTTCCCTGGTTCCGTTCGGTTGCGCCGTATATCCACAAATTCCGCAACCAGACCTTTGTCGTCGGCATCACGGGTGAAGCCATCGAAGCCGGCAAGCTCACCAGCATTGCCCAGGACCTGGCCATGATCCAGGCGATGGGCGTGCGCATCGTGCTGGTCCACGGCTTCCGGCCCCAGGTCAACGAGCAGCTGAAGGCCAAGGGCCATGCGCCGCAGTATTCGCACGGCATCCGCATCACCGACTCCGTGGCGCTGGACTGCGCGCAGGAGGCCGCGGGCCAGTTGCGCTACGAGATCGAAGCCGCGTTCAGCCAGGGCCTGCCCAACACGCCCATGGCCGGCGCCACGGTGCGCGTGCTGTCGGGCAATTTCGTCACCGCGCGCCCGGTGGGCATTGTCGACGGCGTCGATTTCAAGCATTCGGGCCTGGTGCGCAAGGTCGATGTGAACGCGATCCGCCAGACGCTGGACATGGACGCCATGGTGCTGCTGTCGCCGTTTGGCTTCTCGCCCACGGGCGAGGCCTTCAACCTGAACATGGAAGAAGTCGCGACCAGCGTGGCCATCGAGCTCAAGGCCGACAAGCTGATCTTTCTCACGGAAGTGCCTGGCATCCACCAGAACCCGCTCGAACCTGCGGGCGAAGACAACCCCATAGACACCGAGCTGCCGCTGGCCACCGCCCAGTCGCTGCTGGCCCAGCTGCCCGCGCCGCAGCAGCCCACCGACACCGCGTTCTACCTGCAGCACTGCGTCAAGGCCTGCAAGGCCGGCGTCGAGCGCAGCCATATCCTGCCGTTCGCGGTCGATGGCGCGCTGCTGCTGGAAATCTATGTGCACGACGGCATAGGCACCATGGTCATCGATGAAAAGCTCGAAGAGCTGCGCGAAGCCACGCCCGACGATGTGGCCGGCATCGTGCAGCTGATCGAGCCGTTCGAGAACGACGGCACGTTGGTCAAGCGCAGTCGCACCGAGATCGAGCGCGACATCACCAACTACACGCTGATCGAGCATGACGGCGTGATCTTCGGCTGCGCCGCGCTCTACCCCTACCCCAAGGAAAAGACCGCCGAAATGGCCGCGGTGACGGTCTCGCCCAAGAGCCAGGGCACGGGCGACGGCGAAAAGCTGCTCAAACGCATCGAACAGCGCGCGCGCAACCAGGGCCTGGAAAGCCTGTTCGTGCTGACCACCCGCACCATGCACTGGTTCATCAAGCGCGGCTTCCAGCCCGTGGACCCGAACTGGCTGCCCGAAGCGCGCAAGGCCAAGTACAACTGGGACCGCAAGAGCCAGGTGCTGGTGAAGAAGCTCTGACGCGCAAACCTGCAGGAAATGCCCTCGTGCCCGCCTGCCGTGGCGGCGCAGGGCTATCATCAGCGCCCTTTGCCCTCCCTTATCTCTCTCGGTCCATGCCCCTGCCCGTCCTCTATTCCTTTCGCCGCTGCCCCTATGCCATCCGCGCCCGCCTGGCGCTGGCCCATGCGGGCGTGGCCTGCGAGCTGCGCGAAGTCAATCTGCGTGCCAAGCCCGAAGCGCTGCTGCTGGCCTCGCCCAAGGCCACGGTGCCGGTGCTGGTGAGCACGGATGGCGTGATCGAGCAAAGCCTGGACATCATGCTCTGGGCGCTGCGCCAGAACGACCCCGACGGCTGGCTCGCGCCCACCGAAGGCAGCGAAGCCGACATGCTGGCGCTGATCCACGACCTCGACACGCGCTTCAAGCCCGCGCTGGACCGCTGCAAATACCCCGAGCGCTACAGCGCGGCCGAAGTCAACGATGCCCAGGCCGAGGCGCTGACCTGGCTGGCGGCGCTCGACGAACAGCTTGCCGACACCGGCTATCTGTTCGGCCAACACCCCAGCCTGGCCGACATGGCGCTGCGCCCCTTTGTGCGCCAGTTCGCGCGCATCGACGAAGCCCAGTGGGCTGAACAACCGTGGCCAGAGCTGCAGGCCTGGCTGCAGCGCTGGATCGACTCGGCGCTGTTTGCCGAAGTGATGGAAACCTATCCCGGCTGGCGCGACGGCGAAACCGGCCCGACCTTCATGGCCCAGGTCTCGGGCGCGCAGTAAGTCGAAATTCAGGCGCTCCAGGGGTTGAGCAGAGCCACACCCATGGGCGCGAAATCGCCGATATTGCGCGTTACGACCGTCATGCCGTGCACCAGCGCTGTGCCGGCTATCAGCCCATCGGACAGGGGACGTGGGTCCGGCACATGCAAGCCGGCGCTGCGCCGGGCAACGGCGGTATCCACCGGCAGGATACGACCCGCAAATGCAGGCAGCACCTGTCTATCGAGCCAGGTCCTGAAGATCGCGCCTTGCTGCGGATCGCGGCGCTGCGCCAGCAACACCCCGATCTCCAGCTCCTGCACCGTGATCGCGGATAGATAGAGATCGGCGGCGTCCACGCTGTCGGCCCAGCGCGCAACATTGGCATCTGCGCGCCCCAGGCGAATCTTGCGCAGTTCCGACACCACATTGGTGTCAAGCAAAAACATCAGGACAAATCCGCAGCACGGGCCAACTCGGCCGACCGCGGAATCTCCAGCACGAAATCCTCGCTGCCCGGCAGCGCCAGCAGGTCGGCGATTTTCTGCCGGACTCCTGTGATTTGCTGGTAATGCTCAATGCTCATGAGGACATGGGCCGGCCGGCCTCGGTCGGTGATGAACACCGGACCCTTGTTGGCAGCACGTTTGGCCTCACTCGCTGCCTGGTTGAACTCCCGGCTGGACAAGGTAGTGATGGTCATGGTCACCTTTGCGCGTGAAATTGTAGAAATGTTACTACAACACCTTAGCCAGCAGCAAACTTGGCATCAGAACTGGATATCGGCGCGCTCAATCTCTTGCCACTGCCCCGGCGCCAGCCCGTCCAGCCGCAGATTGGCCATGCTCTGGCGCACCAGGCGCAAGGTGGGATGGCCTATCGCCGCCGTCATCTTGCGCAGCTGGCGGTTCTTGCCTTCGACAATGCTCACTTCCAGCCATACGTCCTGCACCGACTTGCGCAGCCGCACGGGCGGCTCGCGCGGCGGCACTTCGGGCTGAGGGTCGAGCAGCACCGCCGTGCAGGGCTTGGTCTGGTAGTCCTCGATGCGCAGCCCCGTGCGCATGCGCTGCAAGGCCTCCTCGGTCGGCACGCGCTCGACCAGCGCCCAGTAGGTCTTGGGCTTTTCATTGCGCGGATTGAGCAGGCGCTCGATCAGCGGGCCGTCATCCGTGAGCAGTAGCAGGCCCTCCGAGTCCTTGTCGAGCCGACCTGCGGGATAGACGCCCTTGGGCAGGCCGAACTCGGCCAGCGAGCGCGCGCCATCCTCGGGCGTGAACTGGGACAGCACGCCATAGGGCTTGTGAAAGAGAAAATAACGGGGCATCGGCAGGGGCACAAAGCGGCACAAAGGGGCGCAAAGGGGCACCGCTTGGCGGCACCGCAAAAAGACAGGACGCCAATTGTCGCCTGCCCCGCCCTCGCGCTGCGCGATCAGCGCTGTATCGCTGCGGCAGCCCCCGGCCGCTGGATGCGCCAGAACATGGCCGCGGCCAGCAGCATCCAGCCGCCCCAGCCCGCCAGCCAGCGCGCATCGAGCGGCTTGCCATGGACCAGCATGTGGACATGGGTGGCGATGGACAGCACGCTACCGAGCGCGATGACCAGCGACCACCAGCGGTTGCGCCGCTGTCCAAGCCAGGCCAGCCAGGCCGTCGCGCTGGCCAACAACAGCATGGCGCCGGCCAGGCCGGCCCACCACCACAACCACTCGACACCGACCCCATAGGCCACGCTGGCGACGGCCGGCAAGGCGCAGGCCAGCAATGCCAGCCGCTCCAGCAGACAGCGCAGGATCTGCTGCACCAGCGCCGCCTGCAGTTCGGCACCCCGGGGCATTCCAGGCGCACGCAGCGGTCGGGACAGGTCCGAACCCAAGGAGCGCTGCACCGCGGCCAGGCGGTCGGCCGGCCGCAGCAGCACCAGGGGAAGAATGGCGCCCAGCACGCAGGCCAGGAACACACCTTCCTGCGCGGCTTGCGGCTGCGACACTGCCGCCCATGCCAGCAGCGCCACAGTGACGCCGGCAAAAACCAGGTAGCTGAGCCACTGGCCGCCTCGGCCATACAGCTGGCGCAGCGTCTGGCATGACGGCCCCAGCAACGCTGCGAGCCGGTCGGTCCGCACGGCCATGTCAGCTGTGACAGCCACCATGCCTGCGGTCTGCGCTTTCCTCGATGCAACCTTCCTTGTTTCCATGGATGGCAGCATAACAAGCCAGCGGGCGAAAACGCCGCTCAGGGCGGCGTTTTCGCAGCCCGGCCATCGCCGCGCCGCACGGTTTCTCAGTCCACGCTGCGCGTGACTTCCAGGGCCTGCGCCACCACCTCGCGCGTGAGCGTAGGCGCAAAGCTTTCGATGAAGTGAAAGGCATAACCGCGCAGCCAGGCGCCGCGGCGCAGGCCCAGCCGCGTCAGGTTGACCTCAAACAGATGGCCGGCGTCGAGCAGGCGCAGATGGCGGTCACGCTCGGCGTCGACGGCAATCGAGGCCACGATGCCCACGCCCATGCCCAGCTCGACATAGGTCTTGATCACGTCGGCATCCATGGCCGACAGCACGACGTCGGGCGTCAGCCCTTCGCGCGCAAAGGCTTCGTCGATGTGGGCGCGGCCGGTGAAGCCCTGTTCGTAGGTGATGATGGGATGCTGCACCAGCTGCTGCAGCGTCAGCGGCCCGGCGATGTCCAGCAGCGGATGGTCCGGCGGCACGACGATGCTGTGGGTCCAGCGGTAGCAAGGCAGGGTCACCAGTTCGTCATGGCTGCTCAGCGCCTCGGTGGCCACGCCGATGTCGGCCTCGCCGCTCAGCAGCATCTGCGCCACCTGCTGGGGCGAGCCCTGGTGCAGGTGCAGCACGACCTGGGGAAAGCGGTGGCGGAAGTCGCGCACCACCTGGGGCAGCGCATAGCGCGCCTGCGAGTGCGTGGCCGCGATCGACAGCCGGCCCTGGTCGCTGGTGCTGAAGTCCAGGCCTGCGCGGCGCAGGTTGTCGGCTTCGAACAGCAGCTTCTCGACGATGGGCATCAGGCTTTCGCCGGGCGGCGTCAGCCCCGTGAGGCGCTTGCCGGCGCGCACGAAGATCTGCACGCCCAGCTCCTCTTCAAGCTCGCGGATCTGCCGGCTCACGCCGGGCTGCGAGGTATAGAGCGCCTGCGCGACCTCGGTGAGGTTGAAACCCCGGCGCACGGTTTCACGCACCGAACGCAATTGCTGGAAATTCATGCCACTGACCTATTCTTCACGCGATGCGGGACCGCGTCGTATGAGACCGACCCCGCTCAGGCCAGCGCCAGCGCGCGTTCCTCGCGCACGGGCGCCGCGGCGGCGTCGGCTTCGAGAAACTCAAGCTGATTGCCGGCCGGGTCCTTGAGATAAAACCGGGCGAAACCCGCCAGGCCCTGGTTTTCCACCAGCGCCAGCTGCGCGCCCCGCAGGCGCTCGCGCAGCGTGGCCAGGTCTTGCACTTCAAATGCCAGGTGCGACACCGCCGGCAGCGGCTGCCACTGCGCGACGCCGACCAGGTCGATGCGCTGATGGCCGGCGGCGAAGCGCAGCGTAGCGTCCTGCTTTGCCGCGCCATCCGCGGGGTCGCCGGGCAGTTCGTCCAGCCCCAGCAGATCGCGGTAGAAATGGCGCATGGCGGGCGCATTGCCGGCACGAAACGCCAACTGCAGATGGTGTACGCCGCGGATGCTCATGCTGCGCTCCCTGCCACGCAGCAGCCGCCGGGCCGCGCCATGCCTGGCCGCACCAGGCTGGGCCGCACCAGGCTGCGCAGCGCAATGCGGCGCACGCGCTTGCGGGACCGCACTGGCGCAATCAGGTTCCAGCTGGCGGCCGTGATGGCAATCAACTGCAATGTGGGCGTCAGTGGGGCCGGGGCGGCAGGCTTGAGGCAGGTGTTCATGGGAGCTCTCCTTGCGGCGCCAACCGGAGTCGGCGCCGAATGCGCTTACTTGCGGGTATAGATCTGGTCGAAGCTGCCGCCGTCGGCAAAGTGGTCCTTGTCGGCCTTGGCCCAGCCACCAAAGGCCTGGTCAATGGTCACCAGCGTCAGCTTGGGGAAGGTGTTGGCAAATTGCGCCTTGGCCTTTTCCGAGGTCGGGCGGTAGAAGTTGCGCCCGGCAATGACTTGCGCTTCTTCCGAGTACAGGAACTTCAGGTACTCCTCGGCGACGGCACGCGTGCCGCGCTTGTCAACCACCTTGTCGACCACGGCCACCGAAGGCTCGGCCAGGATGGAGATCGACGGCACAACGATGTCGAACTTGTCGCGGCCGAATTCCTTCAAAGCCAGGAAGGCTTCGTTTTCCCAGGCCAGCAGCACATCGCCCACGCCGCGCTGCACGAAGGTCATGGTCGAGCCACGCGCGCCGGTGTCGAGCACCGGAACGTTCTGGAACAGCTTGCCGACGAATTCCTTGGCTTTCGGATCGCCACCGTACTTGCGCTTGGCGAATTCCCAGGCCGCGAGGTAGTTCCAGCGCGCGCCGCCCGAGGTCTTGGGGTTGGGCGTGATCACCTGCACGCCGGGCTTGATCAGGTCATCCCAATCCTTGATGCCCTTGGGATTGCCCTTCTTCACCAGGAAGACGATGGTCGAGCTATAGGGTGCGGAATTGTGCGGCAGGCGTTTTTGCCAATCGGCATTGATCTGGCCGCCGTTCTTGGCCACGGCATCGATGTCGCCGGCCAGCGCCAGCGTGGCGACGTCGGCATCGATACCGTCGATGATGGAGCGCGCCTGCTTGCCCGAGCCGCCATGCGACTGCTTGATCGAGACCGTCTGGCCGGTCTTGGCCTGCCAGTGCTTGGCAAACGCCTGGTTGTACTCGACGTACAGCTCGCGCGTCGGGTCATAGGAAACATTCAGCAGTGTCAAGGACTGGGCCATGGCCGGGCCCGCCGTGAGTCCAAGGCTGGCAGTCAGCGCGAACAGCGCGGGAAACTTGATAAAGTGACGGCGAATTGTCATTTGGGCCTCAAAAGGTTGCGGGTCAGCGCTTGTACGCTGCTGCCTGCATTCTCAAACCAGCTCATCAAAACTTAAACCAATAAGATTTCAGTTCGTTATATCTAAAACATCTGAAGTCAATACAAGGACCCTATCCCCATGGCACGTACCGTTCACTGCATCAAGCTCGACAAAGAAGCCGAAGGCCTGGATTTCCCCCCCTATCCGGGCGAGCTGGGCAAGCGCATCTGGGAGAGCGTGAGCAAGGAAGCCTGGGCTGGCTGGCTCAAGCACCAGACCATGCTCGTCAACGAGAACCGTCTGAACCTGGCCGATGCGCGCGCGCGCCAGTACCTGGCCCGCCAGATGGAGAACCATTTCTTCGGCGGCGGCGCCGATGCCGCAGCCGGTTTCGTACCACCCACACAGGGCTGAAGCCCGACGGGCGCGCAGATCGCCTCAGCGCGATCTCTCAAGGCCAGCACATCCGGGTCACGCGCGCTGCAATAACCGCTGGCGACCAACCCGTCGGCACGCGCGCAAGCCGTGATGCGTTGGCCGCTTGCCGGTAGATTCCTTGGCAGTGCAGACGGTCCTGCAACCGTTGGCTCTCGCCGCCGCCCTGGGCCTCATGCCCATGGCGGCACCGGACACCCCCTCCTCCCCTTCCCCTCCTTCCGTTCCCGGCGGCACACCCTGCCACGCCCCCTGCCTGCGTTGGGCCGCGGCACTCCAGCGTTCGCGCTGCGTGCGCGGCGGCATGCCGGTCCACAGCGCTTGCGGCCACCGCTCCCTGCAACCCACGCGCTGTTAATGGCAGTTTGCCGCGCAAACAGCCGCTGATCCGGCCTCAGATGGCAGCTCATTCATATGCTTGCAGGTGGCATATTGCAATCAAACGTTCCATTGAAAATTTCTCACCCGGAATTACTTGCAATCACAAAATAAAATTTCCAATGCTTGAAGTATTGCCACAGAATTTTAGAAACAAATAGTAATTTTCTCGCCCATCAATAGCTAGTCGATTTGCGATTCATACTCCCCTGATATTCAGGGGATATGGGATTATTTTTTCCGAAATTTTCGATACCTCATTTTTGTGGAGATCTTATCTTGGAAACAATCTTCAAAGAGCTGCACCAGATCTGTGTCCGCGACTGGCGGGAAAGCGATATATCTGCCTACGCGGCTCTCGTCGGAGACGAACGGGTGATGAAATACATCGGTCATGGAACGACGCGGGATGAAACCGCTGCCGCCATGGAAATCGAACGATTCAGGAGTGAGATCAAGAACCAAGGCTGGTCGCGTTGGGCCGTGAGCCTGGGAGTGGACGGCCCGATGCTGGGCTATGTGGGATTTTCCCAGAAAACGGATGGCATCGATTTCGGCTTGAGGTTTCTCTACAACTATTGGAATTCACCCTATCCCTATGTAGCATCGTGCTTGGCCCTGGAGTACGGATTTGAAAGCATCGGATTCAAGAATATCTATGCAATGAATCATGTGGATCATTCCCATGCGTTTGGCTTTACACAGCGGCTGACAAATATCAAACCTAGAATCGTTACCAATGAATTTGGCCAGTTCAATTTTTTTGACATCTCCAAGGACTACTACCTTAGCCAGGAACTCAGCAACAACCGAAGAAAGGCCGAAGCCTATTGCCGAAGGGTCCTAAATCCATCGCGCAACTGCTGGACGCGTCAAGAAAAGCCATGCAACCGGCGCTTGCCACCTCCTGACATCTGCGCCGATACGCAAACCACCATGAACAGATCGGACCCGTTCGCATCGGTTGCGGGATTGTGCGACCACTCCCCATGGAGCAAGAAGTCAGCGCTGCTTTATCTCTACCTGCCATTGGGCGCAATACTGATGCTTGCGCGGGTGCTACTGGTCGCAAGCCTGTATTGCGCATCCTTTGCCCTGCCAGACAGCATCAACAGGCGCCTCTATCGGATCCAGATTTTGCTTCTGGGCATCAGGGTCAAATTCAATTTGACGCTGAATGAGATCAGACAACACACCGACGGGTGCGTGGTCGCTGCCAACCATGTCAGCGCGCTGGATACTTTTACCGTGCTCTCCCTGCCCCAGGTGACGATCATGGTGGGCAATCCCTTGAAATCGCTCAATTTCTTCAGCCGCCTCTGGCATTCGTCGGCAGTCACTTTTTCCGGCGCAAGCTTCTGGTTGGTGTCCGACCGGCGTGAATTTGCACGGCATCTCCGGTCATGGAGGGAGCACCCCGAAGGGACCTCGCTCTATACGACTCCGGAGATGACCATCAACAATCAGCGCGGCATCTTCAAATTCAATACCGCCTTCGTCTGCCTTGACATGCCGGTGGTGCCCTTGGCACTGACCGTGGAAAATTGCTTTGGCATGAAACATCATCCGGTGAATTCCTCGGGGCTGGCCATATTTCTGCGGCTGCTGATGATGCCCAGGCTGGACTTCACCTTAAGCTATCTAGACAAGATGGTGCGGGACCCCGGGGAAAGCAAGGACGACTTCGCCCATCGGATTCAGCACTCCATTGCCGACCATTTGCGCGTGGCGGCGACCCAGTGGACGGCGGCCGATAAACATGCCTACCGAAAAACGCTGGCAGCCGCATGATGGCTTGGCACAGACATTCCAACCGCGCACGCCGGGCCGGCTTGTAGCTTCTGGCGCGGACCGGTGCGTCGGCGCGCCATGGCCGATCTTGATTGACGGGCTGCCACGAGGACGGGATAATTCCCCGCTTCTGCGGGAGAGCAAGGCACCAGCCTTCACCGAAGGCGCAAACTCCCATAATCGCTCAGGTCCCCGGAACCGCAGAAATCGTTCGCCAACTGGAGAGAAGCCGGGTGCATCTGCTGCGCTGACGGCTCACCGAAGGGGCAAGCGCCAGGAAGCCGCCGCTTCCGGGTGCCCAAACTCTCAGGTACAAGGGACAGCGGGAGAGGCGCACCGGCACCGCCGTATGGCGGGCTGGTTTCACCAAGAGTTTTTGCGTGCCTTCCTCCCTTCTTTCCACGCCGCCTGCGGCCCCCCTCGACACCATGCTGGTGATCTATCTCGTGGCGATCACCGCCGAAGCCATGTCCGGCGCGCTTGCCGCCGGCCGGCGCAACATGGACATCTTTGGCGTCGCGGTGATTGCCTTCGTCACCGCTTTGGGCGGCGGCACCATCCGTGACATGGTGCTGGGCCACTTCCCCATTGGCTGGACCCAGCACCCCGAATACGTCTATCTCGTGATTTCCGCGGGCCTGCTCACCACGCTGGTCGCGCGCCATCTGCTGCGCCTCAAGCAGCTGTTCCTGCTGCTCGATGCCATGGGACTGATCGCGTTCTCGCTGATCGGCTGCAATGTCGCGCTCGAACTCAATTACCCGCTGGTGGTGGTGATCATTTCGGGCATGCTGACCGGCATCAGCGGCGGCATCCTGCGCGACGTGCTCTGCAACCAGGTGCCGGTGGTGTTCCGGCGTGAGCTCTATGCCAGCGTGTCCCTGGCGGTCTGCGTGCTGTTCCTGCTGCTGCAACATTTCGAGGTGTCCACGGGCATCAGCACCGCCGTCTGCTTTGGCGGCGGCCTGGCGCTGCGCCTGCTGGCCATACGCTTCAAATGGCGCCTGCCGACTTTCTCCTACCAGCAGCGCTGGGAATGATCCCCGATGTCCGAACCGATTGACTGGCTGCCCGACGGCACGCCTTACAGCCCGCGCTTTGCCGACCGCTACCACAGCGAAAACGGCGGCCTGGACCAAGCGCGCCAGGTGTTCTTCGCGGGCTGCGGCCTGCCCGCGGCCTGGGCCCGACAGGAGCAGTGGCGCATCCTCGAAACCGGCTTTGGCTTCGGCCTCAATTTCCTCGTCACCTGGGCGGCTTGGAAAGCCGACCCGCAGCGGCCGCGGCGGCTGCACTTCATTTCCATAGAAGCCTGGCCGGTCACGGCCGACGACATGCGCCGCGCCATGCCGCAGGACCCGGCGCTGCGCCCGCTGGCCGAACAGCTGGCCGCGCAGTTCTGGGGCTTGCTGCCCGGCGTTCACCGGCTGTCGTTCGAAGGCGGCCAGGTGCAGTTGACGCTCTACATCGGCGATGCCCAGACCCAGCTGCGCCAGCAAATGCCCACCGCCGACTCGGTCTACCTCGATGGCTTCAGCCCGGCGCGCAACCCGGAGATCTGGGACCAACATACGCTCAAGGCCGTGGCCCGGTGCTGCCGCCGTGGCACGCGCCTGGCCAGCTGGACGATTGCGCGTGCGGTACGCGATGCGCTGGCCGAAAACGGCTTTGAAGTGAAGAAGATGCCGGGCGTGCCACCCAAGCGCGACAACCTGCAGGCGCTGTTCAACCCGCGCTGGGAGCCGCGCCGGCGCGCCGATCCGTGGCACGATGCCCCCGCCCTGCCCGCACCCGAGGCACGCCACTGCCTGGTGATCGGCGGTGGGATCGCCGGCGCGGCCGTGGCGTTTCAGCTCGCGCAACGCGGCTGGCGCGTCGACGTACTGGACCAGGCCGAAGCCCCCGCGGCCGGCGCCTCGGGCCTGCCTGCCGGCCTGTTCGCGCCCCATGTCTCGCCCGATGACAGCCTGCTGTCACGCCTGTCGCGCAGCGGCGTACGCGCCACCTTGCAATACGCCCAGGCCCTGCTCGAATCCGGGCGCGACTGGCGGCATTGCGGCGTGCTGGAGCATCGTGTGGAAAGCAGCGATGGCTTGATCGGCCTGCCGCGCGATTGGCAGCTCGAAGGCCCAGATGCCAGCCTGCAGATTCACCCCGGCCGCGATTGGAGCCAGCCCGCCGATGCGGCCCAGCGCGCGCTTGCCGGGCTGGATCAGGGCGCCGCCGCCTGCTGGCATGGCCAGGCCGGCTGGATACGTCCGGCGCAGCTGGTGCGCGCATTACTGAATCAGCCTGGAATCACCTGGAAGGGCCAGCGCCAGGTCGTACAGCTGCGCCACGGCGCTGCCGGCTGGCAGGCAGTTGACGCCCATGCAGAAGTGCTGGGCCAGGCGCCGCTGGTGGTGATTGCCAGCGGCCATGGCAGCGAACAACTGTTGCCCGCCGGCTGGCCGCTGCAGCGCATGCGCGGCCAGGTGTCCTGGGGCGAGCAAACGCCAGGGCTGGACGCCACGCTGCCGCCGTTTCCGGTCAATGGCAAGGGCAGTCTGCTGCCGAACATTCCCCTGGACGACACCCGCCACGGCTGGTTCATAGGTTCAACTTTCGAGCGCGATGTCGACACAATGCCTCCATCGCCGGCCGATCAGTCCGTGGCCCATGCCGCCAACGCGCAGCGCCTGCAGGCTCTGCTGCCGCGCAAGGCCGCGGCCCTCGCTCCCGCATTTGCGGCCACACCCCATCTGTGGGCCGGCGTACGCCTGGCAGCGCATGACCGCCTGCCGCTGGTCGGGCCTGTCGATCCCCTGCAGCAGCCCGGGCTCTGGACCTGCACGGCAATGGGCGCGCGCGGCATCACACTGGCGCTTCTATGCAGTGAACTGCTGGCCGCGCGCCTGCATGGCGAGCCGCTGCCGCTGGACGCCAAGCTGGCGCAGGCGCTGTCCACCGGACGCCTGGGTGGCTGATTGGAATCGGCTCCAAAGACACGGCCCGATGCCCGCCAGCCCGCGCCAGCCTTGGCGCATAAGCTTATTCGCATAAAGGAAGCACAAAACAATAGTTTGCCCACGGCCCATACACGCCTACATTTCCCAGCATGCAAGCATTGAGCGCCCACCCACAACCGCCGCACCCCGGCGCGGGGCACTCATGCCACCACCCTGCATCCGCACCCGCCCGCTAGAGACGAGGCCTCACCGGTTTTCGCACTGAACCGCCATGTACCAATACACCCCCTTTGACCAGGAATTCGTGAAGCTGCGCGCCGAACAGTTCCGTGACCAACTCGAACGCTGGCAAGCCGGCACGCTGCCGGAAGACGACTTCCGCCCGCTGCGCCTGCAAAACGGCTGGTATGTGCAACGCTACGCGCCCATGCTGCGCGTGGCCGTGCCCTATGGCGAAATCGCCAGCCGGCAGATTCGCGTGCTCGCGCGTATCGCACGTGAATATGACGAACCCGAGGCCGAGGTCTTCAAGGCCGCCATGGACGGCCAGGGCCTGCTGGGCACGACTTTCCTGCCCACGCACTGCGCCCACTTCACGACGCGCACCAATGTGCAGTTCAACTGGATTCCGCTGGCCAAGGCCGCCGATGTGATGGACCTGCTGGCCAGCGTCGACCTGCATGGCATCCAGACCAGCGGCAACTGCATCCGCAACACCACCACCGACGCACTTGCCGGCGTGGCCGTCGACGAACTCGTCGACCCGCGCCCCTACGCCGAAATCCTGCGCCAGTGGACCACGCTGCACCCCGAGTTCGCCTTCCTGCCGCGCAAGTTCAAGATCGCCATCAGCGGCGCTCATGAGGACCGCGCCGCCACGGCCTGGCACGACGTCGGCCTGCACATGGCGAAGAATGAAGCCGGCGAAATCGGCTTCAAGGTGTTCGTCGGCGGCGGCATGGGCCGCACGCCCGTCATCGCCACGCAGATCCGCGAGTTCCTGCCCTGGAACCAGGTCATGAACTACATCGAGGCCATCGTGCGCGTCTACAACGAGCATGGCCGGCGCGACAACAAGTACAAGGCGCGCATCAAGATCCTGGTCAAGTCCGAAGGCCAGCAGTACATCGATGATGTCGAAGAGGAATACCGCCAGATCGTCGAGATCGACGGTGGCCCGCACACCATTCCCCAGGCCGAGCTGGACCGCGTCAAGGCCTGCTTCGTCGACCCGCAGCTGCCCGAAGTCAAGGCCCTGACCGAAGCCGAAATCGAGCAGTCGCTGCTGAGCCACGCCGCCGCCCACCCCGCGTTCTCGCGCTGGCTGTCGCGCAACGTGCACCCGCACCGCAATCCGCAGTTGCGCGCCGTCACGCTGTCGTTCAAGCGCCCCGGCCAGTCGCCGGGCGACGCCACGGGCGACCAGCTTGACGCGCTGGCCGCGCTGATGGACCGTTTCTCGGCCGGCGAAGCGCGGGTGACCCATGACCAGAACGTGCTGCTGCCCTGGGTGCCCGTGGGCGAACTGTTCACGCTGTGGCAGCAGGCCCGTGAACTGGGCCTGGCCAGCGCCAACGTGCAGTTGCTGACCGACATGATCGCCTGCCCCGGCGGCGACTTCTGCGCGCTGGCCAATGCGCGTTCGCTGCCCATCGCCGAAGCCATCACGCAGCGCTATCAGGACCTCGACGAGCTCGATGACATCGGCCCGATCGACCTGCACATCAGCGGCTGCATCAACAGCTGCGGCCACCACCACAGCGGCAACATCGGCATCCTGGGCGTCGACAAGGACGGCAAGGAGTGGTACCAGGTCACGCTGGGCGGCTCGGACGGCTCGCTGCTGTCGGGCGAGCCCGTGGCCGGCAAGGCCATAGGCCCCTCTTTCTCGGCGGCCGAGGTGCCCGACGTGATCGAAGCCGTGCTTGGCACCTACCGCGACCAGCGCCAAAGCGGCGAACGCTTCCAGGACACCGTGCGCCGCCTGGGCCTCGATCCGTTCAAGGAAGCCGGCAAGGCCGCGCGCCACCCCGCTGCCACCGAAGCCGAGGCCACGGCCTGAGCCCCCGTACCACGAACCCGCTTGAGACGATGAAAATCCTAGCTTCCCACGAACACCAAGCGCCCGCCGAGGGCGATGCCAGCCAGGTGGCGCTGGCCAACGATGCCGATGCGCTGGCGCTGCCGCTCGAAGGCGTGACGCGCATCGACCTGCACTTTCCGCAGTTCACCGACGGCCGCGCGTTCAGCCAGGCCTATCTGCTGCGCCGCCGCCGCGGCTTCACGGGCGAGCTGCGTGCCACCGGCGATGTGCTGATCGACCAGCTGGTGCAGATGCAGCGCACCGGCTTCAGCAGCGCCGTGCTGCGCGCCGATGTCGACGCGTCGGCCGCCCAGCGCCAGTTCGACCGCTTCTCGCGCTTCTACCAAGGCGACGCGGTGCATACCGCACCGATCTTCGCGCCACAGGAGGCCTGATGTCCGGCAGCACCAGTTCCTTGCTCCCCGCGGCCGGTGCGGACCGCCAGGCGGTGCGCAGCAACGCGCGGCCCAGCAGCGACTTCGCCGCCAAGCTCGGGGCCAGCGAGCAACTGCTGCGCCAGGCCGCGGCCCATGCCAGCCACCCCGGCGACGTGACCCAGGCGTCGAGCCTGGGCGCCGAGGACGTGGTCATCACGCATCTGATCAACGCGCTCGCGCTCGACATTCCGGTGTTCGTGCTCGACACCGGCGCGCTGCACACCGAGACGCTGGCCTTGCTGGAGCGCACCGAAGCGCTGTCGCGCGCCGATATCGAGGTCTATCGCCCGCGCCACGAACAGGTGATCCAGTTCGTGCGCACCCAGGGCCAGGACGCGATGTACCGCAGCCTGGAACTGCGCAAGCAATGCTGCGGCATCCGCAAGATGGAGCCGCTGGCGCGCGCGCTGGCCGGAAAGACCGGCTGGATCACGGGCCTGCGCCGCGAGCAGTCGAATGCGCGCGCCGACGTACCGGCCATCGATACCGGCGAAGTCGAGACCAAGGGCCTGACCAAGTTCAACCCGCTGGCCGACTGGACCTGGGGCGATGTGTGGCACTACATCGCCATCAACGACGTCGACTACAACCCGCTGCACGACCAGTTCTACCCCTCGGTCGGGTGCGCGCCCTGCACCCGTGCCATCAGCCTGGGCGAGGACTTCCGCGCCGGCCGCTGGTGGTGGGAAGACGAGACCGCCAAGGAATGCGGCCTGCACGTCAAGCCCGCCTGAAGTCCTGCCCTCTCCCGATATTTCGCCTTAGGTTTTGCATGAACGCCCCCATCGCACCCCATGTGCTGAGCCAGCTCAGCAACCACCACCTCGATGCCCTGGAAGAAGAAACCATCTTCATCCTGCGTGAAGTGGCCGCCACTTTCGAGCGCCCGACGCTGCTGTTTTCCGGCGGCAAGGATTCGCTGGTGATGCTGCGCTGCGCCGAAAAGGCGTTCGGCGCGGGCCGCCTGCCCTACCCGCTGCTGATGATAGACACCGGCCACAACTTCCCTGAAGTCACGGCCTTTCGCGACCAGCGCGCCAAGGAACTGGGCGCCGAGCTGATCGTGCGCAATGTCGAGGACTCGATGGCGCGCGGCACCGTGCGCCTGGCCCATCCCGGCGAGTCGCGCAACGTGCACCAGTCGGTGACGCTGCTGGAAGCCATCGAGGAATTCCGCTTCGACGCGCTGATCGGCGGCGCGCGCCGCGATGAAGAGAAGGCCCGCGCCAAGGAGCGCATCTTCTCGCACCGCGACAGCTTCGGCCAATGGCAGCCCAAGGCCCAGCGCCCCGAGCTGTGGACGCTGTTCAACACCCGCATCGCGCCGGGCGAGCATTTCCGCGTGTTCCCCATCAGCAACTGGACCGAACTCGACGTCTGGCAATACATAGAGCGCGAGCAGATCGCCCTGCCCTCGATCTACTACACGCACCAGCGTGAGGTGGTCGAGCGCCGCGGCCTGCTGGTGCCCGTGACCGAGCTGACCCAGCCGCGCGACGGCGAGCAAGTCGTGGTGCGCGACGTGCGGTTCCGCACCGTCGGCGACATCACCTGCACCTGCCCCGTCGAGAGCACGGCCGCCAGCGCCGCCGACATCGTGATTGAAACCCTGGCCGCCGACGTCAGCGAACGCGGCGCCACGCGCATGGACGACAAGACCAGCGACGCGTCCATGGAAAAGCGCAAGAAGGAAGGTTACTTCTAATGACCAGCACCGCATTCAATTCCCAAGCTCCCGACACCGCTTCGGCGCTGCGCTTCATCACCTGCGGCAGCGTCGATGACGGCAAGAGCACGCTGATCGGCCGGCTGCTGGTCGACAGCAAGTCGGTGCTGCAGGACCAGCTCGCGGGCGTGCAGCGCAGCGGCGAGACCGACCTCGCGCTGCTGACCGACGGCCTGTCGGCCGAGCGCGAGCAAGGCATCACCATCGATGTCGCCTATCGCTACTTCGCCACGCCCACGCGCAAGTTCATCATCGGCGACGCGCCCGGCCACGAGCAGTACACGCGCAACATGGTGACGGCCGCGAGCAGCGCCGACGCCGCCGTGGTGCTGGTCGATGCAACCAAGCTCGACTGGCGGTCCGCCGACCTGGCGCTGCTGGCCCAGACCCGCCGCCACAGCCTGCTGGTGCATCTGCTGCGCGTGCCCTCCCTGGTGTTCGCGGTCAACAAGCTCGACGCCGTGGAAGACCCGGCCCTGGCTTACCAACACATCAAGGGCGCGCTGCAACGCTTCGCACAGGACGCCGGCATTCGCGTGGCGGCCACGGTGCCGGTCTCGGCGCTCAAGGGATGGAACGTGGTGACATCGCATGAAGGCTGGTGCGGCTACAACGGCCCGAGCCTGCTGCAATGGCTTGAAGGCCTGCCCAGCACGCCCGCCGACACCGCGCTGCCCACGGCCTTGCCCGTGCAATGGGTGGAGAAATTCTCCGCGTCGGCCGATACTTCGCAAGGCCGGCGCGTGTTCTGGGGCCGCCTGGGCGCGGGCCGGCTGCAGGTCGGCCAGAGCGTGCAGATCTTCCCCAGCGGCCAGACCGCCAGCGTCGCGCAAGTGCTCGACCATGCCCGCCAGCCCGGTGCTGTCAGCGCCGGCCATAGCGCGGGCGTGGTGCTGGACCGCGAAGTCGATGTATCGCGCGGCGACTGGATTCTGGCCGCAAGCGCCGCGACGGCCGTGGCCGAGGACGACTTCGACGCGCCCGAACCCGCAGCCGTGGGCCGGCGCGATCTCACGGCCACCGTCGCCTGGATGGACGACGAGCCGCTGGTGCCCGGACGCGTGTATCTCGCGCTGCACGGCCACCGCTGGGTCAAGGCCAAGGTGCGCCGCGTGGTCCACCACCTCGACATCCACACGCTGGCCGAAGAGCCGGCCGCCAACCTGCAGGCCAATGCCATCGGCGTGGTCGAGTTGTCCCTGCAGGAACCCCTGCCGCTGCGCGCGTTCACCGAAGCGCGCATTCAAGGAGCGCTGATTCTGGTCGACACGGCCAGCCACAAGACCGCCGCGGCCGCGCTGGCGCATTGAGTTCGGGGCGCGGCGTCGGGGGTGATACCCCGGCGCCGCGCTTTCCTCATTGCACGCAGCGCCCACGAATCGGCCCAGTGAAATAAAATCAGCGCCGTACTGACCCTATAACTCCAAAGTTCCCTCATGACTCACGTCGTTTCCGAAAACTGCATCCAGTGCAAATTCACCGATTGCGTGGACGTATGCCCCGTGGACTGCTTCCGCGAAGGCCCGAACATGCTGGTCATCGATCCGGATGAATGCATTGACTGCGCAGTTTGCATCCCCGAGTGCCCGGCCAACGCCATCTTCGCCGAAGAAGACGTGCCACCCGATCAGCTGGCCTTCATCAAGCTCAATGCCGAGCTGTCGCTGGCGGCCGGCTGGAAGAGCATCACCAAGCGCAAGAACGCGCTGCCCGACGCCGACGAATTCAACGGCAAGCCCGGCAAGATCGCCGCGCTGGTGCGCTAACCGCCGGCTCTGCACAGGATGACCGACCGCGCCGCGCCCGCCCCGATCGACACCGATGCCGTGGTGATAGGCGCCGGCCCGGCCGGACTGTTCCAGGCCTTCCAGCTGGGCCTGCAAGGGCTCAGCATCCATATCGTCGATGCCTTGCCCCACGCCGGTGGCCAGTGCGTACAGCTGTATGGCGACAAGCCGATCTACGACGTGCCCGGCATTCCGGTCTGCACCGGCCGCGAACTGGCCGCGCTGCTGCTCCAGCAGCTCGCGCCCATCCAGCCGCAATGGCATCTGGGCACCCAGGTGCAGGCACTTGAAGTCCTGGCCGATGGCCGCTTCCTGCTGAGCACCTCGGCCGGCGCGCAGCTGCGCACGCGCAGCGTGTTCATTGCCGCGGGCGTGGGCGCCTTTGTGCCGCGCACGCTGAAGATCGAAGGCTTGGAAGCCCATCTGGGCAGGCAGCTGCACTATCACCCGGCCGATGTCGACGTGGCCGGTGGCCAGCAGATCGTCATTCATGGCGGTGACGAAGATGCGGTGGCAGCCGTGCTGCGCTGCGCCGAGACCCACCCCACCGCGCGCATCACGCTGCTGCATCGCCGCGATGTCTTCCAGGCCGCGCCCGACCTGCTGGCCCGCCTGCAGGCCCTGCGCGATTCCGGCCGCATCGATGTGGTCGCCGCCCAGATCAATGCCATCGAGGAAGCCGCCGGGCGCCTCACGGCGCTGCAGCTGACCGACCCGCAGGGCGCGCCGCAGCGCCTGGCGCTGGACCAGCTATGGGTCTATCTGGGCATTTCCCCAAAGCTCGGGCCGATTGCCGACTGGGGCCTGGCCCTGGAGCGCAAGCAGCTGCTGGTGGATACCGCGACGTTTGCGACCAGCCAGCCCGGCATCTATGCCGTGGGCGACATCAACCACTACGCGGGCAAGCGCCGACTGATCCTGTGCGCCTTTCACGAAGCCACGCTGGCCGCGTTTGCCGCCGCCGAGTGGCTCAGCGGCGCCAAGGTGCTGTTGCAGTACACCACCACCAGCGCGCGCCTGCACTCCATTCTGGGCGTCGAGCACCCGGGCGCGTCCTAGCGCCCCTAGATCAATCGGCCGCAAGCGCCACGCGGTTGCGGCCCGCATTCTTGGCGGCGTACAGCGCCTGGTCCGACTGCCGCACGGTGTACTCATAGTCAGGATGGCCGTTGTGCATCGCCACCCCGATGCTGACCGTGACCGGCACGCGCGTTTCGCCCGGCAGACGAAACGGCTCCTTCGCGATCTGCGCCCGCAGGCGCTCGGCCAGCGCCATCGCGCGCGGCGCATCGATGTCCACCAGCAGCAGCATGAACTCCTCGCCGCCCAGGCGAAAGCTGTAGTCACCGGCACGTCCGGCGCTCGACAGAATGACCGCCATCTGCTGCAGCACCAGGTCGCCGCCTTCATGGCCGAAGCGGTCGTTGATCTGCTTGAAATGATCGATGTCCAGCGACAGCAGTGCAAAATTCGCCTGGCGCTCGCGGCAGTAGTCGATCTCCCGGCGCAGCACCACGGGCAGGAACTTGCGATTGAGCAGCCGTGTCAGCACATCCCGGCCTGCGTCCAATTCGCGGTTCTGCTCGAACAGTGCATCGAGGTGAAAGGCAATCGTCTGGGTATCTTCATGCAGGGCGCGCAGCTGCCGCAGCCGCGCCTGGGCATCGGCCGGGCCGTCCAGCGCCGGCAGCTGGCGCTCATCGATCCGGTCCATGGTCTCGAGAATCACCGCGGTCTCGCTGGTGCCGCGAAACGCATGCGCGCCCTTGTGGCGAAACCACAGCCCGAACTCCGAGGCACCGATGCGCGGCAGATGCTGCGCCGGCAGCCCCATGGCGCGGTCGAACATCAGGCGGTTCTCCCAGTCCAGCACGGCCGCGCGCTGGCGCTCGCGCTCGGCGCTCATGTCCTGCGCCACCGCATGCAGGCGGTAAGCCTCCTGCGCCCGGGAACTGCGGTCATGGAAGCTGGAATAAGCCTGGCTCATGATCTCCATGGCGAGATCGACCACCGCCAGCCCATAGGTCGACGCCTGCAACTGCAGCGCGGCGTCGCCCTCGAGCGCGCGGCCCAGCAGCGCGCCCAAACCGCGCTTGAGGCTGCGTGCGCCGCGCAGCACCAGATGCACCGGCACGTCGATACGCGCATGCACCTCACCAATCTTGACCTGACGGCTCACGCGCTGCGCGAGCTGCTCGAGCGTTCCGGTGCGAAACACTTCGCCCACCCATTCGCACATCGAATGGTGTAGCCGCACCCGCACCTGCTCGTGCGTCAGCAGCGCCGACGCGGCCTTGTCCTCGAGCATCTCGGCGTAAAAATGGCTGGCCAGATCCGTCTGGTGTGCAGACGCCAACTGTTCAATGCAGTCCCGCGCGGCCAATGGCGCGCAGTCTTGCAGCGCATGCCAATCGTGGCTGAGCTGCTCAATGGAAATTTGGGGCATGGGCGGCATCCCGGGTGCGTCCAGACAGCAAGTCTGCGGCGGGCCGGGAAAAAGAAGATATCCAGGAAGCGGTCGATCTTACCGTCTGGCCATGGCCAGAACGGCGTTCGCGGAAAGTGCATGTGGCGAGCGCGCACAGGATAAAGTAGCTAAATTGCGATAGGCCCTCAACTTTCCCCGCAGCCTGTCGATAAATGGCTTATTTGCCCAGACTGCGCCTATGCAAACCCTCACTACTTCACCGGAAACCGCCGATGCCGCTTTTGCGGACGCGGCGTTTGCGGACGCGGCGTCAGCCGATGCCGCGTTTGCCGACGCTGCATTCGACCAGTCGTCGGGCGCCCACCCGGCACCCGTGCCGGCGCGCAGCTTCACTTTCGACATGCCTTTGTTTCGCCCCGGCGTCGAGGTCCAGGAAAATGGCCGCACCGAAACCGTGAGCCATGTGATCCTGCGCCGGCGCGAAATGATGGTCTACCTCGTCGGCCGCGAAGAACCCGTGCGCCCCGACCGTCTGCGCCTGCAGCCTACGCGCTTCACGACCGCGCGCCGCGCCGAAGGTCTGAGCTGGTTTCTTTGATCGCTGGTCCGCGCCGGGTCGCCCCGGCGCAGGCCGCCTGTGCCGCCTTATCCGCGTTCGGCCAGCGGCTCGCCCAGGCGCACCGCGCTCGCGGCCTGCCATAGCGGGTTGAACTGCAGCGGCCCCTTGGGGAACAGCAGCACCACCGTCGAGCCAAGCAGGAAACGCCCCATTTCCTCGCCCTGGCGCAGCAGCGGTCCGTCCTGGCCATACTGCCAGCGGCGGATTTCGGCGCTGCGCGGCGGATTGACCTGGCCATGCCACACGGTGGCCATGCTGCCAACGATGGTCGCCCCGACCAGCACCATCACGAATGGGCCATCGGCGGAGTCAAACACGCAGACCACGCGCTCGTTGCGCGCAAACAGCCCGGGCACGCCGCGCGCTGTCAACGGATTGACCGAGAACAGCTCGCCAGGCACATAGATCATCTCCCGCAGCTTGCCATCGCAAGGCATGTGGATGCGGTGGTAATCGCGCGGGCTCAGGTAGATGGTCGCGAAATGGCCGTTGTCGAACTCTGCAGCCAGCTTGGCATCGCCGCCCACCAAGGCCTGGGTCGAATAATGGTGGCCCTTGGCCTGGAAGATCTGGTCACCGGCAATGGCGCCGAGCTGGCTCACGGCGCCATCGACCGGGCTGAGCCAGGGCGCCTGGGCCAGCGGGCGGGCGTCGGCGCGCAGGCTGCGCGTGAAGAATGCGTTGAACGTGTCATAACTGGCCGGGTCCGGATTCTCGGCCTCGGCCATGTTGACGTTGTAATGCGCGATGAAACGCTCGATCACCCAGGTGGTCAACCCGCCAGCCCGGGCACTTGCCAGACGGCCCATCAGGGCGGTGAGCGCCTGCTTGGGCAACAGATATTGGGGAAGCACGGCAAGGCGATCAGACATTGGTTTCCAGGTGATTCAGAGGGCAACGCATTCTAGCCATGCAATCGGGCCATTGCCCATACGGATAGTCCCATGCCGGCGCGCTGGGGCTTATCCCGCAAACGACCGCCTCTGGCGTTCCCGTGCGCGCCTGCCGCTTCCATTGCTTGCCACGCCCCCTTGCCCGGGGGCTGAAGGCTCATGGCGTGCGCCAGGCGGACATGGCAGATGCAAAAAAACCACAGGCCCGGCCGCCGCCGATGAGCGCTGCGGCGCAGACGGCGTCATCGAACTGAGCCGCCGCGCGCGCGCCCTGGCGCCGGCAATCAGCCCCGCTCCCTAGCAGGCGCGGCGCCTACGGGTTACAATCTCGGGGATTCCGTACAGCACCGCGCCTGTACGAATGAAGCCGTTTTCCGGCCTTCTGACCGCTGTGCGCCTGGAGCGCAGTGGCTTACACCGCCTGCCCTGCACAGTACTTCAGTGGCCCCCACGGGTCCGTGCATGCTGCTGTGTCTTCCTCCACAGGCGCGCCGACCCAGATTTATATGAGAGATTGAGAATATGGCCAAAGAAGAACTGATTGAAATGCAAGGCTCCGTGACGGAAGTCTTGCCCGACTCGCGCTTTCGCGTGACGCTGGAAAACGGACACCAACTGATTGCCTACACCGGCGGCAAGATGCGCAAGCATCACATCCGCATCCTGGCCGGCGACAAGGTGTCGCTGGAAATGTCGCCTTACGACCTGACCAAGGGCCGCATCACGTTCCGCCATCTGGCCGGCCGTGGCCCTGGCCCGTCGCCCCGCTAAAAAGGTGGTTGGGCATTATTTTTGAATTATTTTTGAATATTCAAAAAAGTGCCCCCCAAACCCCCTTAGAATTCATTTTGTCGGAGCGTAGCGCAGCCTGGTAGCGCATCTGCTTTGGGAGCAGAGGGTCGCGAGTTCGAATCCCGCCGCTCCGACCAGTGATTCAAGGCCTTGGCTAGAAATAGCCAAGGCCTTTTGTCCGTCTGGACCACGCCAGCGGCAACACCATGCCCGTCGTGGATTCGGCTTTGCGGCATCATGCGCCGATGATTTCCACGCTTTTGATCTGCCTGGTGACAGGCATCAGCGATGGCGACAGCCTCACGGTGCGCTGCGGGTCTGCCGACGCAGCCGCGCCGCGCCAGGTGCGCATCCATGCGATCGACGCGCCCGAGCGTTATCAGTCGTTCAGTGAGGCCTCGCGCAGCAGCCTCAGCGATCTCTGCCTGAATGCCAGGGTCCGCATACGACGCGTGGACACCGATGTTTATGGACGCACCGTAGGCCAGGTTGAATGCCGCGGAGAGGATGCCGGCGAGCACCAGGTAAGCACCGGCCTGGCCTGGGCTTTTACGCGCCACGCCAGCCCCTACTTCGATCACTTGCTGGCATTGCAGCAGCAGGCGCGCCTGGCGCGACGCGGCTTGTGGGTCGACCCCGAGCCCATGGCGCCGTGGCTCTGGCGCCGCCGCTGACGCCACAAGGGCGCGCTCAGTAACAGGCTGCTCAGTAACAGGCTTCAAACTCCTCTTCGGTATCGCGCTCCAGGTCACGCAACCACAGCACGCCGGCGCGCTTGGTGAATTTATAGTGCTTCTTGACCAGTTGGTCCGTGAGAAAGCATTCGCTATGCACCTGCGCGCCGCCATTTGCCAGCACCACGGGTTCCGTGGCCCGGCAGACCATGGCGTCCAGGCTGTTGCCGGCCTGGGGATTCATGTAGCCGTAGCGGAAATAACGTGCCTGCACCACCAGATAGACCGGCGACGCCTGGCCTGCCTGCTCCTGGCGCATGCAGGCTTCGGAGGAACGGTTGGCCAGATAACTGCCTATGTATTCACTGGGAATGAGATATTCCGGCGCGGCAGCCACCGCTCCAAAGGCAAGTGATCCCACGCAGGCGATGAAATGTTTGCGCATGAAGCCACTTTCAAAGTGATCGTGGATGGAAATATAATAGGCATCGCCTATTAAATCAATTAATCCTCGAAGTAAACACTATCGCCTGGCAGCAATCCTCAAAGCGGCGCCCGGTCTCCGGAAGCAATGCGCCGTATGGCTTCAAGCGCGGCATCGCGCGTTGGCCAGGTTTCTCCGTTCAGAAGGATGTTGTGCTCATCGACCACGAAGCTGGAGCAATACCAGACGCCATCAGCTTGGCAGAGAGTGGCACTGTAGCTGCTGCCATCGTTCTCGCCAAACACGTTTTCCCCAGGGGCTTGGGACTGCATATGGACTTCCTTCTTGCGTTTCAGGAAGGCCATTGTGCGGCGCTTGCGGCAGCACGGCAACCCACCTGTACAGCACCCAGGGTGGTGCCAAAGTGTTGGCCGTAGGCAACATACATTAATCGGTCATAAGCTTATCTTCACGTAGGACAAGGCCGAACGACAAAGCTGGCACATGTCTTGCTAAAGTTCGTTTGCTAACCTTTTATTACAGGAGTCCCCTATGAAGAAGTCCCTGCTCGCCATGGTCGCAGCCCTTGCCTGCGCCAGCGCGGCACATGCCCAAAGCACCGTGCAAATTTCCGGCCTGGTCGACGTTTACGCCGGCTCGATGCGCATGGCCGGCGCAGACCGCACCAGCGTCGTGGGCTCGGGCGGCATGACCACCTCGTGGTTGGGATTCTTCGGCAAGGAAGATCTGGGCGGAGGCCTCAAGGCCGAGTTCGCGCTCTCCTCCTTCATGCGCGCCGACGTCGGCAACTACGGCCGCTTCGAAAATGATCCTACGTTCTCGCGCGACGCCAACGTCGCCCTGTCGGGTGGCTTCGGCACGCTGCGCCTGGGCCGCTCGATGGCGCCCAACTTCCTGCCCACCATTCTCACCAATCCTTATGGCGACTCGTTCACGATCTCGCCGCTGGTACTGCACGCCAACACCTTCACGTCGGCCTGGGGCGCGGCCAACCGCACGACGCCGGCCGACACCGGCTGGAGCAATCAGGTCACCTACACCACGCCCAGCTTCGGCGGACTCAAAGCCAACCTGCACTACCAGTTTGGCGAACAGGGCGGCGACGCCGGCAAGCGCAATGTCGGCGTGAACGCGCTGTACTTTGGCGGCCCCCTGACCTTGGTCGGTTTCTATGAAAACGCGAAGATCAACAACCCTGTGGTTCTGACCCCCCTGCCCAACACCAAGTCCGACTGGATGCTGGGCGGCGCATATGACTTCAGCGTGGTCAAGGCCTATGCCACCTACGGCCGCGCGGAAGTCGATGCGACGAATTTCGAAGCGCGCACGATTTCGCTGGGTCTGGACCTGCCGGTGCTGAACAAGACCGGTACCGTGAAGGCCGCCGTGGCCCGCACCAAGGTGGAAGGCGCATTCAACGGCACGCGCACTACTTCGAGCGTTGGTTACGACCACTTCCTGTCCAAGCGCACGGATCTGTACGCCGTGGCCATGCACGACAAGGTCACCGATGTGCGCTCGGGCACCAGCCTGGTGCTGGGCGTGCGCCACCGCTTCTGAGCGGCTCCATGGCGGTGCATGACCCGGGTCTGCACCGCGGCAGAAAAAGCGAAGCCTTGGGCTTCGCTTTTTTTTGCGCTTTAACTTGTGGCATCCATGGTGTCAAGCGGACGCGCATTTGTCCCACAAGGCAGGTCGACGATCGGCGATGCAATCAAGGGGTGCAGGGTTTGCCCGCACAACCCTTGTTCCGCCGCCACTAACCTGCCAAGGAGGCTGCCATGAAAGCCGTTCCTTCCATCTCTCGCCATCCCCTTGTTGCCTTTGCCGTCACCGTGGTGCTGGCCATTTCCTCCATGGGCTCGGTGCTCTGGATCGACAACGCCGCCCAGGCCGCTGACAGCCTGCCGGTGGTCGATTTGTTCACACTGCTCGACGAATAAAGCCCCCAGACGCCACAGCGTCTGGTTCATTGCGCCCTGCTGGCGGGCAAAGCCTCGGTCGGCACCGCGCGCACTTGGCCTTCAAGCACCTGTACCCGCCGCGTCAGGCGCTGCGCCAATGCACTGTCACCAGCTTGCTCGGCCTGCCGCACCGACAGCAGCAACCAGGCCAGCAATGGACGGCGCCAACCCTGGCCGGCAGCGGTATCCACACCTTGAGCCAGCAATCCCTGGGACGGGCCGTGAGCGCGCAAGGCCACTGAAGCCGCGAGCAGGCGCGAAAGCGGTGCCTTGATGGCCTGCACCGCTGCCAGCGCAGATTCGGCATCGACAGCACGCGCCACGGCCTGCTGTGCTTCGGGCAGCAGCCCCACTTCCTCGGGCATCAGCACAGAACCCTGCAAATAGCGCGCGTAAGCCTGTTCAGGCGGATCCGCATCGACCGCTACAGCCTGATACTCCCCACAAGCAGTCCATTGCAGGCTGGCGTGTTCCACCGCGCAACGCATCAGCGCCAGGCGCGCGAGCAGCTGCGGGCTGGCCGTGCGCTGCACCTCGTCCCGCGCCTTGTTCCACTCCAGCGCCTGCACGCGTTGGTCGGCTTTCAGATATGCCTGCGTGGCGCGGTCGGACGCCGACTCCGCGTTCAGCGCCCAGTCCGCCGCGGGTGGCTTCTGGCTGCAGGCAGCCAAGGCGCAACACAGCAGCGCCAGCAGATAACGAGGTGTGGCATTCATGGCAGTTCCAGCTCGGGCTTGCGCGCCAGCGGCCATTTGCGCTGCAGGTCACTGAGTATGTCTTCCAGGCGGCGCAGATTGCTTTCGACTTCGCCGCGCAGCGCGCCCAGATCGGTGGTGGCCGCATTCGCGTTGGCGCCGACGGCCTGGGCTTCGACCAGTACCGCGTCGACCTTGCGCAGGCTCTGGCGCGTATCGGCGAGCAGGCCATTGAGCTGCACCACGGTGGCGCGGACTTCGGGCATGACGCCGTCGGCATCGAACACCTGGCGGTCGGCACGCACCACGAGCTGCTCCATGCGGCCCATCAGCGCGTTGGCACGCTCGAGCGTGGCCACAACCTTGCGCGCATCGGCCTCGTTGCCCATGACCACGCCCAGCGCCCCGCCTGGCCCCTGCAGGCGCTCGGCCAGTGACTTCACCTCACCGAGCGCGCCACCCAGCGCCGAGTCCTGGGCCGTCATGGCGCCCAGATTCGCCAGCAGTTCCTTGGCCGAGGCCATGATCTGCGGAATTTCCGCCGTGGCATCGCCCCTGAGCACCGGCCGTTCGGCGCCCGCAGCCAGCGCCGGGTCGGTCAGGATGCCGCTATAGGCCTTGATGGTCGTGCCGCCCACCAGGCCGCGCACCAGCGTGAAGATGCTGCTTTCGCGCAGCCAGTGCGCGTCCTTGCGCGGCACATCGACCAGGATGCGCACATTGCCATCTTCGGCCAGCTGGATCTGGCGCACGCGGCCGATGGGAAAGCCGGAAAAGGTCATGTCCATGCCCACCACCACGCCTTCGGAATCGTCGGTGGTCAGCACCAGCTGTTGCGTGGGCTCGAACACCCCGCGTGAGTACAGCAGATAGACCGCCGAGCCAAACACCAGCACCAGCGTGAACAGCAGCAGCGCCGCGGCCTTGGCGCGCAGATGGGCCACGGGGCGCAGCTCGGGCGCTTCGCCGGCTGGCGGCGCGGCGGCCGTTTCATTCGAGGTCATGAGAATTCCCTGGCATCGACAAGTTCCAAAACATCAATAGTAATTGCCCATAAGCGACAGGATTTCAATCAGCAGCAACACCGCAAACATGCGCGCCAGGCCGCCCAGCTCGCGCCCTTCCTGGCGCAACCGAGGCAAGGGCGAATACCAGCCCGACGCCAACGGAATCAGGGCCACGGCCAGGCTGAAGAAAACCGTTTTCAGCGTGAACACCAGTGTCACAACGGGCGAAAACACATGGCCGAACAGCCGCGTATAGGCCGGCAGTCCGGCAAGATTGAAACCATAGACACTGAGGTAGACCGTGATCAGCGCCACGACGCAGCTGAGCGCCGCCAGCGTGAGACAGGCAAACAGTCCGCCCACGGCGCGCGGCAGCAGCTCGCTGCGCACCGGATCAAGGCCACGCCGCTGCAGCGCCTGGGCATGGCCACGCAGCCGCAGCTGCACGAGTTGCGAGCCATTGGGGATGGTGCAGCGCATGGCGACAAACAGGCAGGCCGTGAGCGGAATCAACTCCAGCACCAGCACCCGCACCACCATTTCCAGCGCATAGCGCGACAGCCCATAGCTCAAGGCGGTGACGATGACGATGCGCGTGATCACCGCGCACAGCAGCGCGGCCAGCGCGGTGAAGCCCACCAGCACCGGCCCGGTCTGCACGTAGAGCTGGTACGCCATGCGCGCGCGCGACTGGCCGCGATAGCTCGATGGCGACAGCAGCAGCACCAGCACCACCGCTCCCAGATAGACGCTGCGCCACCAGGCGGCTGCCGTCTCGACCGCGCCGTCCCAGATGCGCGCGGCAAGACCCAGGGTGGTGTGGCTCAGATTCATGCAGCGATCATACGGCGGCGCCAGCGTCCGCGGACGCCTGGCGCCTCAGCGCGCCGTGCGCTGGCGCCACAGCAGCGCGATCAGGGTCAGCGCCATCAGCACAAAGGCAATGAATGACCAGTTGGCGATGGAGCCACCCAGGAAGGTCCAGTCGATGGCGGTGCAATCGCCCGATCCGCGGAAGATCATCGGCACGGCGCGGCTCAGGGGATAGTTTTCCACCATGCCGTAGAAGTCCCGCCCGCAGGTCGCGATCTCGGGCGGGTTCCACTGCAGCCAGCTCTGGCGTGCGGCGACAAACGCGCCGAAGCCTGCGCTCAGCAGCGCCAGCGCGCCCCAGCCCAGCGCCCAGCCGCGAGCGCGGCGCAGGCTGGCCAAGCCGGTGAACAGCGCCACGCCAATCAGCGCGTAGCGCTGCACGATGCACATCGGGCAGGGCTCGAGGCCCTGGCCATATTGCAGGTACATGCCAAAGCCGAGCATGGCCACGCAGACCGCGCAAATCAGCGCCAGCACGCGGCGCGGCGCGGCATCCAACCAGTTCAACAACACCATTTTCTTGTCCTTCAAAGGCCGCGGCACGGCCCTTGCGGAGCGTCAGATGCCGGCAGCCTGGTCAATAAACACCTTGGCGCGGCGCGGTGTCACCACCAGCGTCTCGCCTTCACGCAATCCCATTTCCTTGAACTGCTGCGCCGGAATCTGCGCTTCGATCAAGGCATCCTCTCCACTTTGCGTAGTGGAATGATTATCGTCGTCGGGAATAAGTTCCAGACGCGCGATCGGGCCGACCACGATGGCCCGATCCAGCCGCGCCACGATGCCGCGCGGACGCCCCTGGGCATCGATGTTCTGCCCGGGCGAATAGCGCTCGACATCCAGGTCATGCGGACGCACATAGGCAAAGGCCTTGGCATCGTTGGCCTGATCGGCCTCGGGCGCATCGAACTCGATGCCGCTCATGTGCACCAGGCCTTCATGGGCCCGGCCGTGGAACAGGTTCACATCGCCCAGGAAGCCATAGACAAACGGGCTGGCGGGATTTTCCCAGACTTCCTGGGGCGAGCCGCTTTGCTCGATCTTGCCCTGGTTGATGACCACCACGCGGTCGGCCACTTCCAGCGCCTCTTCCTGATCGTGGGTCACGAAAATCGAGGTCACATGCAGCTCGTCGTGCAGGCGGCGCAGCCAGCGGCGCAGCTCCTTGCGCACCTTGGCGTCGAGCGCGCCAAACGGTTCGTCCAGCAGCAGCACCTTGGGCTCTACGGCCAGGGCCCGGGCCAGCGCGATACGCTGGCGCTGGCCGCCCGACAGTTGCGACGGATGGCGGTCGGCGAGCCAGTCGAGTTGCACCAGCTTGAGCAGGTCCATCACCTTGGTGCGGATCTGCGCATCGCTGGGGCGCTCCTTGCGCGGCTTGATGCGCAGGCCAAAGGCCACGTTCTCGAACACGGTCATGTGGCGGAACAGCGCATAGTGCTGGAACACGAAGCCCACGTTGCGCTCGCGCACGTGCACGTCGGTCGTGTCTTCGCCGCTGAAATGGATGGTGCCCACATCGGGCGCTTCGAGCCCGGCAATGATGCGCAGCAGCGTGGTCTTGCCACAGCCCGAGGGGCCGAGCAAGGCGATCAGCTCGCCGGACTGGATGTCCAGGCTCACATCGCGCAGCGCCTGAAAACTGCCGAACTGCTTGCTGACGTTACGGATTTCAATACTCATGGTGCTACTTCTTTCAGGCCGTCGTGGCCAGCGGCGTGGGCCGCTCGGGAGGCAGGTCCGCGGCAGCCGCCTGCTCACGCTCGGCACGCCATTCGGCAATCGACTTGATGACCAGGGTCACGAGCGCCAGCAGCGCCAGCAACGAGGCGGCGGCAAAGGCCGCGACCGACTGGTATTCGTTGTAGAGAATTTCCACATGCAGCGGAATGGTGTTGGTCTGGCCGCGGATGTGGCCCGACACCACCGACACCGCGCCGAACTCGCCCATGGCGCGCGCATTGCACAGGATCACGCCATACAGCAGACCCCATTTGATGTTGGGCAGCGTGACCTTGTAGAAGGTCTGCCAGCCGGTCGCGCCCAGCACGATGGCCGCCTGCTCCTCGTCGCTGCCCTGGGCCTGCATCAGCGGGATCAGTTCGCGCGCAATGAACGGGAAAGTCACGAAGATCGTTGCCAGCACGATGCCGGGCACGGCAAAGATGATCTTGATGTCGTTGGCCTGCAGCCAGGAACCCAGCCAGCCGTGCGAGCCAAACATCAGCACATAGGTCAGGCCCGCGACCACGGGCGACACCGAGAACGGCAGGTCGATCAGCGTGGTCAGAAAGGCCTTGCCGCGAAACTCGTACTTGGCGATGCACCAGGCCGCGGCCACGCCGAACACCAGGTTCAGCGGCACGGCAATCGCCGCCGTCAGCAGCGTCAGCTTGATCGCCGACCAGGCATCGGGCTCGCGCAGGCCCTCGAGGTAGGCGCCGAAGCCCTTGCGCAGCGCCTCGGTGAACACCGCGGCCAGCGGCAGCACCAGGAACAGCAGCAGGAAAGCCAGCGCAATGCCGATCAGCGTGCGACGCACCCAGGGGGCTTCCGTGGTGCCGGCCTTGGCCCGGCGCACCGGGTTGCGGGAAGAAGTCAGTCCACTCATGCCGGGGCTCCCGCGTGGCGGCGCTGCCAGGCTTGCAGCGCGTTGATGACCAGCAGCAGCACGAAGGCGATGACCAGCATCACCACCGCCACGGCGGTCGCGCCTGCATAGTCGTATTGTTCAAGCTTGCCGATGATGATCAGCGGCGTGATTTCGGAAATCATCGGCATGTTGCCGGCAATGAAGATCACCGAGCCGTATTCGCCGACGGCCCGTGCAAAGGCCATGGCGAAACCGGTGAGCAGCGCGGGCGTGATGCTCGGCAGTATCACCTTGGTGAAGATCTGCAGGCGTGTGGCACCCAGGCTGGTCGCCGCCTCTTCGAGTTCCTTTTCCGCATCTTCGAGCACCGGCTGCACCGTGCGCACGACAAACGGCAGTCCGATGAAGATCAGCGCGATGACGATGCCCGCGGGCTTGAACGCCAGCTGTATGCCCAGCGGCTCCAGGTACTGGCCGATCCAGCCATTGCCGGCCAAGAGCGCGGTGAGCGAAATGCCGGCCACCGCCGTGGGCAGGGCGAACGGCAGATCGACCAGCGCGTCGACGATCTTCTTGCCGGGAAACTTGTAGCGCACCAGCACCCAGGCGATCAGCAGGCCGAACACCAGGTTGACCAGCGCCGCGATCAGCGAGGCGCCAAACGTCAGCCGATAGGAAGCCATGACGCGCGGCGCGCTGACGGCCTCCCAGAACTGGGGCCAGGTCATGGTGAAGGTCTTGAAGACCAGCGCCGACAGCGGGATCAGCACGATGATGCTGAGATAGAACAGCGTATAGCCCAGCGTCAGCCCGAAGCCGGGCAGGACGCGCTTGGCGCCACGGCCCCGCCGGGGGGCCGCGGCGCTGGCGGTGGATGCGGCCGGAGCCGAAGGTGCAGCGAATGCCATGGTGCAGGTGCGCGCGCCGGCTTACTTGCCAGGCGTGTAGAGCTTGTCGAACTGTCCGCCGTCGTTGAAGTGCACCTTCTGGGCTTCGGACAGCGAGCCGAAGTACTTGGCCACGGTGAATTGCTTGAGCGGCTTGAACGTCGCGGCATGCTTCTTGAGCACGGCTTCGGAACGCGGACGCAGCGCATGCTGGGCGGCGATTTCCTGGGCTTCATCCGAGTACAGGTAGTCCAGATACTCCTTGGCCAGCGTGGCCGTGCCCTTCTTGGCGACGGTGCGTTCCACCACGGCAACGGGGTTCTCGGCAATGATCGACGAGGACGGATACACGGCCTGGACCTTGCCCTTGCCGAACTCGCGGTCGATGGAGATCACTTCCGACTCGAAGGTGATCAGCACGTCGCCGATGTTGCGCTGCAGGAAGATCGCGGTCGCGTCGCGCCCGCCCTTGCCCAGCACGGGCACGTTCTTGTAGAGCTTGCCGACAAACTCCGCGGCTTGCGCTTCGGTCGCGCCCTTCTCGCGCGCGGCGCCCCAGGCGGCCAGATAGGCGTAACGGCCATTGCCGCCGGTCTTGGGGTTCACCACCACGATTTGCACGCCGGGCTTGAGCAGATCGTCCCAGTCCTTGATGTTCTTCGGGTTGCCGTTGCGCACCAGGAACAGCATGGTCGAGGTCGTGGGCGAAGCATCGTTGGGAAACTTCTTGGCCCAGTCCTTGGCGACAACGCCATTGCCGGCGAGGAATTCGATGTCCGTGGTGGTGTTCATGGTCACCACATCGGCGTCCAGGCCGTCGTTCACCGCGCGCGCCTGGGCGCTGGAGCCGGCATGCGACTGGTCGATCTTCACATCCTTGCCCGTGGTCTTCTTGTAATGCGCGGCAAAGGCGGCGTTGTAGTCCTTGTAGAACTCGCGCGCCACGTCATACGACACGTTGAGCAACTGGTTCTGTGCCATCGCTGCGCCACTGGCCGCGAAGGCAAGGCTGGCCAAAACTGTCTTGAGAGTCAAAGATTTCATGGTTGCAATGCCTGGAACGTAAAGATGTGTTTCATTGTCTGAGTTTCGCCTTCAAACTCAAACGAATATATTCTTGTTAATTAATCAAGATCTGGAATATAGAACCTGGCAGGGCCGCCCTGCCCGACCTCAGGCCTGTAGCGCCGGAGTATCCATCGGCGTGGAAGACCATGCCAGGCCCGCCGTCAACGACTGCAGCAGTGCCAGCCCCAGCGGCCAGGCGCCATGGCCCGACTCCACATTCACATGGCCGGCATTCTGCAGCCGCACCAGCTCGCTGCCCCAGGCCCGCGCGTAAGCACCCGCGAGCCTGATCGGACAGAATGGATCGTTGCTGCTGGCCACCAGCACGCTGCGGTAAGGCAGCGAGGCCGAGGGCACGGGTGCGAAATCAATCAGCTGCGCACGCCGTTCGGGATCGGCCGGGGCGACAAACAGCGCGCCGACCACGCGCTGCGTGGCTTGCGCGCCCATATGCGTGGTCGCAATGCAGCCCAGGCTGTGGGCCACGATCACCACCGGCCCAGGACGCGAAAGAACGCATTCCTCGAGGCGCTGCACCCAGGCGTCGCGGTTGGGTGTGATCCAGTCGTCCTGTACCACCCGCTCGGCGCCGGGCAATTGCGCGGCCCATAGGCTCTGCCAGTGGCCGGGGCCCGAGTCGCGCCAGCCTGGCACTATCAGAATGCGGGGGGTTGTATCCATGCCAGTTCTCCTTGAGCGGAGATTGTCGGCAGCTTTGGCAAAAATCCCAACGAACCATTGGTTGTTATCTTATGGTGGCTGGCGGCCTGCAGGTGACTTCCCGGCGCCGGCGGAGATGGTGCTGCCGGGCATGGTCTCGGCCAGGAAGTCGAGAAAGCTGCGCACCGCAGGAGACAGACCGCGGCGCGAGGGAAAGACCGCATGGAACACTCCGGGCGGCGGTGACCACGCCGGCAGCAGATGCACCAGGCGGCCATCCGCGATTTCGTCGTGGCACATATAGTCCGGCAGCCAGCCCATGCCGGTGCCGGCAAGCACCGCGAACTTCACGGTCAGCAGATCATCGGCGACATAGCGCGGCTGGTGCTGCAAGGTGTACTCCTGGCCGTCCGGGCCGCTCAGCAGCAGGCTGGAGCGTCCGTCCACGGCCGACATGGCCACGCTGTCGAGCCGGCCCAATTCATCCAGCCGCGCGGGCGTGCCCTGGCGGCGCAGCAGGTCGGGGCTGGCCACCAGCACCTGGCGCGACATGTCCAGGCGCTTGACCACCATGCTGCCGCTGTCGTCCAGCGAAGCGCGCACGCGCAACGCCACGTCGATGCTTTCTTCGACCAGATTCACGGCGCGGTTGGTGACCTGCATCTCCACCCGCAGCTGCGGATGGCGCGCCAGGAAGACCGGCATCAGCTCGCCCAATACCGTCTGCGCAATCGTCACCGGGCAGCTCACGCGCAGCGTGCCGCAGGGCTCGGTCTGCACTTGCGCCACGGTATCGGCCGCGGCCTGCGCCGCGTCCCGCATCGCCTGGCAATGGCGCAGATAGGCCTCGCCGACCTCGGTCAGCGACAGCTTGCGCGTGGTGCGCTGCAGCAGCCGCACGCCGAGGCGGCTCTCGAGCTCCGCCACGCGGCGCGAAAGCCGCGATTTGGGAATCCCCAGCGCCCGACCGGCCGCGGCAAAGCCGCCACGCTCGACGACTTCGGCGAAATAAAGCATGTCATTGAGATCATTCATCAGCCCGGCCTTTGTCTCATAGGTAGAACAATCTATCGCACAAACCGCTTCTAATCAATAGTTTGTCCCAACGGCATAATCTATACCAAGCTGAGACAACAACCCGTCTCCACACAAACCCTGAGGAGCCTTCCATGCAACTGCTGCACATCGATTCCGCCATCACCGGCGACATGTCCGTTTCCCGCGATCTGACCGCACGCACCGTGCAGGCATGGGTCCAGGCCCACCCTGGCCTGAACGTGGACTATCTTGACTTGGCACAGGACGCGCCCAGCCACCTGTCGGCTGTGTCCATGGGTTTCCGCACCGGCCAGGCGGCCACGACCGAAGCCGAACGCCTGGAAAACGCCGTCTCCGAAAAGCTGGTGACCCAATTCCTGGCCTCGGATGTGATCGTGATCGGCGCGCCGCTCTACAACTTCAGCATTCCCAGCCAGCTCAAGGCCTGGATCGACCGCATCGCGCAGGCCGGCCGCACCTTCCGCTATACCGCAGCCGGCCCCGAAGGCCTGGCCAAGGGCAAGACCGTGGTCGTCGTCTCGACCCGCGGCGGCGTGTACTCCACGTCCGAAGGCGGCCGCGCGATGGAACACCAGGAAAGCCTGCTGCAGACCGTGCTCGGCTTCCTGGGCGTGACAGACGTGCGTTTCGTGCGCGCCGAAGGCGTGGCCATGGGCCCCGATGCCAAGGCCGCGGCCCTGGCCCAGGCCGAGCAGGCCATTCACAGCCAGCTGGCTCTGGCGGCCTGAATTGCGCGGGCCGCAGCGCCCGCGCCGGGTTGAACAGCACCGCCGCAGTCGGACATTGCCCCGGCTGTCACGGACACAGGGGCATTTTTTGTTAGGCTAGGGAATCCCCGCATCGCCCTTCAACGCCCTGCCATGTCTCCCGTTCCGCCGCGCCCCGCCAGATATACCGATGAGTCCTTTGTCATCACCGCTGTCACCGTCGGCCTGATCACAGTCATCGTGGCTGGCTACCTGCTGAACTGGTACCTCGAGGCCCGCAACCAGCGCGAACTGAACCAGGCACAGTCCGTGGTCTACCGCCAATATCTGCGCAGCACTCCGCCGCAGCCGCCCCAGCCCTTGCCCGAAGCCGTTGCCGAGCGCTTCAAGGTGCGCGACGAGCTGCTAGCCCACCCTGCGGTCAAGCCCGGCCCGGGCTTTGCGGCGCCGGGCGTGCAAAGCACGGGCAAGGTGATCGTCGACGCCATAGATACGGCGCAGGGCCGTCAGGCAGCACCACGCTTCTGACAGACTGCTTGCCACAGCAGTAACCACGGGCATATGGGTGTTTACACGGAGCTGTGACATTTAGTGAACGCTCTGTGGCATTCTTCGCCCCTTGCCGCGCATAGCAGTACGCTGTGGGCGGCCTCTCTCCATTGAAATGACTGCTGCGCCGCCCTGCCAGGGCGCGCCGCGCATGGCGGCTGCCCTCAGGGCAGGTACCGGCGCAGGCAAAAGACAAGGTTTTCTCTTCATGACATTGCATCATCTGCGCTGGGTTGCCGGCCTTCCTGTTCTGGTCGGCGGCATGTATGGCGCTGCCATCGCCCAGCCCGCCACCGACGTCCGACTGCCTGAAATCACTGTCCAGAGCACGCTGGGTGGCACTTCACTCGAGCAGACGCCGGCCTCGGTGACGGTGATAGACGCCGACCAGATGCGCGATCGCCAGCTGCAGGTGAACCTGTCGGAAAGCCTGTCCGGCGTGCCCGGCCTGCAGATCAACAACCGCCAGAACTACGCCCAGGATCTGCAGCTGTCGGTGCGCGGCTACGGCGCGCGCTCCACCTTCGGCCTGCGCGGCGTGCGCCTGTATGTCGACGGCATTCCCGCCACCATGCCTGACGGCCAGGGCGCGCTGTCGCACATCGACATCTCCAGCCTGGAGCGTGTCGAAGTGCTGCGCGGCCCCTACTCGGCGCTGTACGGCAATTCGGCCGGTGGCGTGATCAGCATGTACACCGAAACCCCGACCGGCCGCCCCACGGTCGAAGGCGGCTACGCAGTGGGCAGCAACGGCCAGAAACGCCTTTCGGCCAAGGCCACCGGCCAGACCGCCCAGGGCCTGAGCTATGTGCTCAGCGCCAGCCGTTACCTGACCGACGGCTATCGCGACCACAGCGCCGCCGACCGCAATGTGGTCAACGCCAAGCTGTCGACCGCCATTGGCGACGACTCGCGTCTGACCATCGTGGCCAACAGCATGGAATCCAGCGCGCAGGATCCACAGGGCCTGACCTGGAGCCAATGGCAGGCGAATCCGCGCCGCGCGTCCTACCGTGCCGATACCGGTGAAGCCGTGGCGGAAAAATTCAACACGCGCAAGACGCTGAAGCAATCCCAGGTCGGTGCAAACTATGAGCGCCGCATCAGCGCAGAACACAGCGTCTCGCTGGCGGCCTATGCCGGCCACCGCTCGATGGAGCAGTACCAATCGCTGCCGATCACCACGCAAGCCGCCCCGGGACAGCCAGGCGGTGTGATCGATATGTCGCGCGACTATGCAGGCTTCGACGCCCGCTGGACCGGCAGGTTCAGCAATGGCCCGGTGCCCGTCACCGTAACCGCTGGCCTGGCCGTCGATAGCATGAAGGAAGACCGCCAGGGCTACGAGAATTTCATCGGCAGCCAGCTGGGCGTCAAGGGCGCGCTGCGCCGCGATGAAGACAACACCATCACCAGCATCGATCCGTATGTGCAGGCCACCTGGCAGCTCGCACCTGCCTGGAGCCTGGGCACGGGCCTGCGCTATAGCCACGTGAAGTTCGAGTCGGACGACCGCTATATCCGCACCGGAAACCCCGATGATTCGGGCAGCGTGACGCACAGCCAGGCGCTGCCTGTGGTTTCGCTGTCCTATCGACTCACGCCCGAACAGACGCTGTACGCCAGCGCCGGCCGTGGCTTCGAGACGCCCACCTTTTCCGAACTGTCGTACCGATCAGTCATTGAAGGCGGCTTGAATCTGAACCTGCAGCCCAGCGTAAGCACCCAATACGAGGTGGGCTACCGCCAACGTCTCACAGGTGGGGTCAAAGGCAACTGGAGCGCAGCCGTGTTCCAGTCGCGCACCAGCGATGAAATCGTCACGCTCATCAACGACAACGGCCGCACGGTTTACCGCAATGCGGGCGATACCCGCCGCCAAGGCCTGGAATTGCAGGCCGACCTGCGCCTGACGCCCCAGTGGCAGCTGCAAGCGGCATATACCTACCTCGATGCCACGTTCCGCCAGGCATCGGGCAATGCCGCAGCCGGCAACATGCTGCCTGGCCTGGCCAAGCAGCGCTTGGCGCTGGCGCTGAACTACGATCTGACCTCCGAATGGCGCATGGGCGTCTCGGCTGAGCACGCTGGCAAGGTCTATGTGAACGACGCAAACCGCCCACTCCCCGCAGGCGGCAGCGCCACCTCCCCAGCCTACACCGTGGCCGCCGCCAGCGTCGGCTACCGCAAGGTCATGGGCCCCTGGACGCTGCGTGCGTTTGCGCGTGTCGACAACCTGTTTGACCGCAAGTATGTGGGCTCGGTGATTGTCAACGATGGCAACAACCGCTATTTCGAAGGCGCACCTGGTCGCCAATGGATGACGGGCGTGAGCGCGGCATACCAGTTCTAAGCTTCTGCCTCCGCACAAAAAAACCGGCTCTGAAGGCCGGTTTTTTCGTGGTGCAGGCATTCAGGAATTCTTCTTGACCCACTCCACATAGCGGTGCAGCCAGCCTTTGACAAAGTCGTGGCTGGCGGCGCCAATGGAGCCATCCTCGTTGAACAGGCCATCCTTGGCCTGGATGAACATCTCGGGCTGGCCCAGCAGCGGCACATCGAGATAGGCCAGGATATTGCGCAGATGCTGCTGCGCGAGCGCCGTGCCGGTGGCGCCCACCGATACGCCCAGCACCGCGCCGGGCTTGCCGCCCCAGACGCTCTGGCCGTAGGGGCGCGAACCCTGGTCCAGCGCATTCTTCAGCACACCAGGAATGGAACGGTTGTATTCGGGCGTCAGGAACAGCAGCGCGTTGGCGTTGGCGATCTGCGCGCGAAAGCGCTTCACGGCCTCGACCTCGTTGCCGTCGGCGTCCTGGTTGTACATGGGCAAGGTATCGATGGCGACTTCCTCGAAGCTGAAACCCTCTGGCGCCATGCGTGCAATGGCCTGCGCCAGCTTGCGGTTGAACGATTCCTTGCGCAAGCTCCCGACGATGACGGCGACCTGGTATTGGCTCATGAACACTCCTTACGACAAACAAAAAAGGGCTCCCTATTATGGAAGCCCCAGGTAGCAAGGCCAGTGGGCAACGTCCTACACCGAGCGACGTACCAGCGGGCCGCTGCGCGATTTACTGCAGGAACGCAGGCTTGGCATAGCCCTGGAACTTGCTGTCGACCACGGCCTTGTACTCGCTGGAGCGGTAGGCGGCTTCGAGGTCCTTGGCCCAGGCCGTGTCCTTGTCGGCGCGCTTCACGGCCACCACGTTCAGGTAGTGGTCAGGCGTTTTTTCCAGCTTCACGGCTTCCGTGAGCTTCAGGCCCGAGGAGATCGCGAAGTTGCCGTTGATGATGGCGTACTCGGTGTCACCCAGCGAGCGCGGCAGCTGGGCGGCTTCCAGCGGGATGAACTTGAGCTTGCGCGGGTTCTCCACCAGGTCCTTTTCCGATGCGCGCAGCGGGTCGATGCCGGGCTTGATCTTGACCAGCTGGTTCTGCTCGAGCAGCACCAGCGCGCGCGCCAGGTTGCTGGGGTCGTTGGGCAGCGTCACGCGGTCGCCGACCTTGGCTTCTTCCAGCGTCTTGCGGTTCTGCGAGTACACGCCCAGGGGCGCGATCGGGCCTTGCACCAGCTCCACCAGGTCCAGCTTCTGATCGGCGGCGAACTTCTGCAGATAGACGCGGTGCTGGAAGAAGTTGGCGTTCAGCGAGCCCTGGGCCAGCGCCAGGTTGGGTTGCACGTAATCATTGAACTCGACCAGCTTGACCTTGTAGCCCTTCTTTTCGAGGATGGGCACGATGCCTTGCTTGAGCTGGTCGATGTTCGAGCCAGCGGTGCCGCCAATGACCAGTTCCTTCTTGGCCTGGGCCTGGACGGGCGCCGTCAGGCCGACAAGGGTCACGGCCGCCACGGCGGCTGCCAACAAGGAACGACGCACTACGGAATTCTTCATCACAAACCTCTTTAAGGAGAAATCACTGCCGCCGCGGGCGGCAGCAAACAAGGAACCTTGGGCTCAAGCCCGGCGGTTCACCATCAACCGCGCTTGTCGAGACGCCGCGCCGCGGTGTTGCCGACAAACTGCAGGATCTGCACCAACACCACCAGAATCGTGACCGTGAGCACCATCACGTCGGTCTGGAAGCGGTAGTAGCCATAGCGGATCGCCAGGTCGCCGATACCGCCACCGCCGACCACGCCGGCAATCGCCGAATACGACAGGAAGCTCACGGCCAGCACGGTCAGCGCGAGCACCAGACCGGAACGCGCTTCCACCACCAGCACGCGCCAGACAATCTGCAGCTCGGACGCACCCATGGCATGCGCGGCTTCGATCACGCCGCGCGGCACTTCGCGCAGGCATTGATCGACCAGGCGCGCGAAATACGGAATCGCGGCAATCGACAGCGGCACGGCGGCCGCGAGCGGGCCGATCGAGGTGCCGGCAATCACCCGCGTGAAGGGCACCAGGGCCACCAGCAGGATGATGAACGGGAAGGAACGCACGGTGTTCACGATCCAGTTGAGCACCAGAAACGCCGGCTTGTTGGCCAGCGACTGGCCCGGGCCCAGCAGAAACAGCAGCACGCCCAGCGGCCCGCCGAGCACCACGGCGGCCGTGAGGCCAATGCCCAGCATCAGCGCGGTCTGGCCCAGGGCCAGCCACAGCTCGGGAAGAATGGCAGCGATATTTTCAGACATGGTGCAGCTCCGGCGCTGCCGCGGCAGCATTCGATGAAGGGGCGGCGCTCCAGCGGGCTTCGCGCGCCGTGCGCTCGCGCAGGGCTTCGAGCTCCTGGCCCAGCAAGGTGCGGCGTTGCGCGCTGGCGCCATGCAGCGAGAACTGCTCGGCCACGCGGCCGTCCTCGACAATCGCCACTTCGCTGCACAGCACTTCCACCACCGACAGCTCATGCGTCACGATGACGATGGTCACGCCGGTCTTTTGCTGGATGTCGCGCAGCGTCTCGAGCAGCGACCGTGTGGTCTCGCTGTCCAGCGCCGACGTCGGTTCGTCGCACAACAGCACCTGGGGCCGCGGCGCGAGCGCGCGCGCAATCGCCACGCGCTGCTTTTGCCCGCCCGACAGCTGGGCCGGGTAGCTGCCGATCTTGTCCGACAGCCCGACCAGTGCCAGGCATTCGCGCACCCGCGCGTCTATCTGGGCGCGCGACAGTCCGCCATGGATCTTCAGCGGAAAGGCCACGTTGTCAAACACGCTGGCGTTTTGCAGCAGGTTGAACTGCTGGAAGATCATGCCGATGTTCTGGCGCGCATCGCGCAGTTCGCGCCGGCTGAGCCGCGTCAGCTCGCGGCCGGCCACATGGACTTCACCCGCGTCGGGGCGCTCGAGCAGATTGATCAGGCGCAGCAGCGTCGACTTGCCCGCGCCGCTCTTGCCTATCAGGCCGAAGATCTCGCCCTGGCGCACCTCCAGGCTCACCGATTTGACGGCTTCGAACTGGCCGCCGTCGGCCGTGGCGAATTTTTTCTGCACATCGCGCAAGCGGATGAGCGGCGGTTTGTCGGCAGTGTTTTGGCTCATGCAATCAACATTATGGAAACTGAGCCTCCGGGTCCGGAGGTCTCCAAGGCTTGCGCCTGTCGTCTGGGATCCGATGGCGCAAGCGGCAAGCAAGCTGGCTGCCTGCGCTGCGCAGGGAACGCGCCGTTTGTTGTCATCGGAAAGCAATGAAGTGTGACTGCATCCAAAGCTTTCAACAACGAATTTAAAGACCCATGCTTATGCATTTTGCTAATAAGGAATGTCGAATCAATGCGTTCATTCCCTGGCAAAAGTCTTCCCGCATGCGCATCAACGACAGGATCACTCACGCGCAACGCAGCGCCATGAAAAAAGCCAGTTCCGCTGGGTGCGGAACTGGCTTGTCGCAGCGCCGGGCAAGGCCGGGGCTGGGTGCAGAAGGTGTAGCGCTTAGAACGCGGGCACGACCGAGCCCTTGAACTGGGTCTCGATGAACTGGCGCACTTCAGGCGACTGGTAGGCCTTGATCAGCTTGGCGACCCAGGGCTGGGCCTTGTCGGCGTCGCGCACCACGAGGATGTTGACGTAGGGATTCTTGGCGCTTTCCTGCGCGATGGAATCGGTCTTGGGGTTCAGGCCGGCCGAGATCGCGAAGTTGGTGTTGATTGCCGACGCATCGAGGTCGTCCAGCGAACGCGGCAGCTGGGCGGCGTCGAGTTCGACGAAACGCAGCTTCTTGGGGTTGGAAACCACATCCAGCGGCGTGGCCTTGAGGCCGGCGTTTTCCTTGAGCTTGATCAGGCCCTGGGCCTGCAGCAGCAGCAGCACGCGGCCCCCGTTGGTCGGGTCGTTGGGGATGCCGAACTTCGCGCCCTGGGGCAGGTCAGCCAGGTTCTTCACCTTCTTCGAGTACAGGCCGATGGGGAAGTTGACCGTATCGGCCACGCGCACCAGCTTGTAGCCGCGGTCCTTGACCTGGGCATCGAGGTAAGGCAGATGCTGGTAGCTGTTGGCATCGAGATCGCCTGCCGCCAGCGCCGCATTCGGCTGGATGTAGTCGCCGAACTCGACGACCTGGATCTTCAGGCCCTGCTTTTCAGCCACGGCCTTGACCTGCTCGAAGATCTGCGCGTGGGGGCCGGCGGTCACGCCGATCTTGATCGACGTCTTGTCCTGGGCCAGGACGGACAGCGGTGCAGCCAGGGCCAGGCCCAAAGCCAGAGTGGTCTGCAAAAGTTGGCGCTTGTTCACGGAATGCCTTCAATCAAAAATTCGGAATGCCCGCACTGTACGCCCAAATCGCCGACTGGATTTCGAATTAAAAATCAGCTGCTTATCTCACACAGGAATAAACAAGATCAGGCGTCGCGTTCCTATGCACCGTCCACCACCTGACGCTGCTTGTGCTCCACGTGATATGCGGTAAGGACCTGGTGGGCAATGGCGTCGAGCGCGGGATGGACCATGCCCTGCTTGTCGGTCCATACTTTGGGGGTGATCGGCCCGGCAATGGCAATCGCATCGCCTTCGTGCAGGGCTTCAAGCGCGGCGCAGGGCGCGGCATCGAAGGCAATCACATTCACGAACAGGTTTTCGCCATCACCGCATTCGGCGCGCATGCGGGCCACCATGAACGGCTTGCCGGTCTTGCTGATGCGCTGCTCGGGCGTGCCGTACAGCCGCCCGGCAATCAATCCATCCATCATGGTCGTAACTTTCTCGTTGTGGCTCGTTGCGCCACACATTGTGCGGCCGCATCCCGGCGCGGGCGGGCCGAAAATGAAAAAAGGGTCAGCAGATAAATCTGCTGACCCTTTTTGGGGATAGTGGTCGGCGAGAAAGGATTCGAACCTTCGACCCCTTGCACCCCATGCAAGTGCGCTACCAGGCTGCGCTACACGCCGAGAAATGAATTATATACCGGAAAATCGACTCATAAAGACAACAGCTCGCGAATTTGTATCAGCTCCTGACGCATGGACGCGGGATCCATTGCCAGTGCCGCCAGCGCCGCGGGTGCGAGCCGCGGCGCGTGCTCGGCGGATACCGAAGCGTCCCAGTCTCCCGCCACCAGCGTGAACTCCTCGGGCGGCGCGACATCGCTGCCCTCCAGCCCGCCGGACTCGCGCAGCCGGTTGCGCGCGCCCTGGATGGTGAAGCCCTGGTCATAGAGCAGCTCGCGAATGCGGCGAATCATCAGCAGTTCATGGTGCTGGTAATAGCGCCGGTTGCCGCGGCGCTTGACCGGGCGCAGATGGGTGAACTCCTGCTCCCAATAGCGCAGCACATGGGGCTTCACGCAACACAGCTGCGCCACCTCACCAATCGTGAAATAGCGTTTGGCCGGAATCGGCGGGAGCGGGGAACCCTGGGACATCGCTGGCATCTCCATTCTTCAACCCGACAAGGCTACCGCAGCCGCGCAGCGGCCGCCATGCGCAATCGCCCTGCCTGGGCAACGGCATGCGGACCGCGACGCTTAAAGCGCCGAGCCCGAGGTTTCGCCACTCTGGATCTGTTCCTTGAGCTTGGTGCTCGCATGGAACGTCACCACGCGCCGCGCCTGGATGGGGATCAGCTCGCCGGTGCGCGGATTGCGCCCCGGGCGCGGGGCCTTGGTGCGGATCTGGAAATTGCCAAAGCCCGAGAGCTTGACGTCATCGCCTTCGACCAGGCTTTGCGACACCAGGTCAAAGAACGCATCCACCATTTCCTTGGATTCGCGCTTGTTCAGGCCGATCTGATCAAACAGCAAATCCGCAAGCTGGGCCTTGGTCAGCGCAGGGCTGTCCAGGCTTTCAATGGCCAATTCCATCGCAGACCCCTTTTCGTGGGAAAACACAGCGCTGTCCATCATCCGCGCAGGCGTGCGCCGCAGCGCGCCACCAATTGCTCGATCACGGCCGCCATCGCGGCTTCGATCTCGGCTTCGGTCAGGCTGGCAGTATCGCTGCCCAGCAGCAGGCGCACGGCCAGGCTCTTCTCGTTCGGTGCGAGCGCGCCGGGCGCAGCGGTTTCGCCCGCGCGCAGCGGCTTGGCGCGGAACACGTCAAACAGCACGGCCGAGCGCAGCACGGTCTGTGCGGCAGCGGCTTCGACGGCGGCCATGATCTCGGCGTGGGTCACCGCTTCGGCAACCACCACGGCAATGTCACGCTCGACCGACTGGTGCTTGGCCACGGCGCGGAACTGCGGCACCTGGCGCTGCTGCACGGCATCGAGTTCGAGCTCGAACATCACCGGCGCCTGGGGCAGTTCCCAGCCCTGACGCCATTGTGGATGCAGCTCGCCGACAAAGCCGATGGCCTTGCCATCGAGCAGCACGCGCGCGCAGCGGCCGGGGTGCATGGCTGGATGCTCGGCGACCTCGAACGTCGGGCGCAGCGGTGCGAGCAAGGCTTCGACATCGCCTTTGATGTCGTAGAAATCCACGGCTTGGTCCTTGCGGCCCCATTGCAGCTGCTCGGCCGGACCACAGGCCATGCCGGCGACGCGCATCGGCTGGTCGAAGCCCTGCACCGTGGTGTCGGTGTTCTGCACGCTGGCGTCGCGCAGGAACACGCGGCCCAGTTCGAACACGCGCACGCGCTGGGCCTTGCGGTCCAGGTTGAACTTGACGACCTGCAGCAGCGAGCCCAGCAGCGAGCTGCGCATCACGCTCAGCTGGCTCGCAATCGGGTTGAGCAGCTTGATCGGGTTGGGATTGCCGGCCAGCTCATGCTCCCAGCGCTCCTCGACAAAGCTGAAGTTGATGGTTTCCTGGTAGCCCAGGGCGGCGATCTGACGGCGCACGGCAAAGCTGCTGCGCTGGTTCTCGGCGCGCAGCTTGGGCGTGATGGGCGCCAGCGGCGGCGTGGTCGGCAGCTTGCCGTAGCCCAGCATGCGCGCGACTTCCTCGATCAGGTCTTCTTCGAGCGCGATATCGAAGCGGTACGACGGCGGGGTCACCGTCAGCACGCCCTCGCCCTGCGTCACGGCCAGGCCCAGGCCTTGCAGCGCGTCGGCGCACTGCTGCTGGCTCACGGGCATGCCTATGACCTTGGCGGCGCGCGCCACGCGCAGCTGCACGGGCTGGGGCGTGGGCACGTTGACGATCTGGTCGTCGATGGCGCCGCACTGCGTTTCAGGCGTGCCGCAGATTTCCAGCACCAGTTCGGTGATGCGCTCGATGTGCTCCACCGTGAGGCTGGGGTCCACGCCGCGTTCAAAGCGGTGGCCGGCGTCGGTCGAAAAGTTGAAGCGGCGCGAACGGCCGGCAATCGCGCGCGGCCACCAGAAAGCGGCTTCGACGTAGATATGCTGCGTGTCGTCGGACACGGCCGTGGCGTCGCCGCCCATGATGCCGGCCAGCGATTCAATCGCCTGGTCATCGGCGATCACACCGACCTGAGCGTCGACGCTCACGGTGTTGCCGTTGAGCAGCTTGAGCTGCTCGCCGGGACGGCCCCAGCGCACATCGAGGCCGCCGTGGATCTTGTCCAGGTCGAAGATGTGCGAAGGACGGCCCAGCTCGAACATCACATAGTTCGAGATGTCGACCAGCGGTGCGACGCTGCGCTGACCGCAGCGCGCGAGGCGGTCGACCATCCAGGCCGGGGTCTTGGCCTGGGTGTTGACGTTGCGGATCACGCGGCCGGAAAAACGGCCGCACAGATCGGGCGCGCTGATCTTCACCGCCAGGCGTGCGTCGCTGGCGACGGCGGCCGGCGTGACCGTGGGAGCTTGCAGCGGCGCGCCGGTCAGGGCCGCGACTTCGCGCGCGATGCCATAGACGCTCAGGCAGTGCGCCAGGTTGGGCGTGAGCTTGAGCGTGAACAGCGTGTCGTCAAGGTTCAGATAGGCGCGGATGTCCTGGCCCAGCGGCGCATCGAGCGGCAGCTCGAGCAGGCCGCCGTTGTCGTCGGCCAGCTTGAGCTCCTTGGCCGAGCACAGCATGCCGTAGCTTTCGACGCCGCGCAGCTTGCCGATCTTGATCAGGAAGGGCTTGCCGTCATCGCCCGCGGGCAGCTCGGCGCCCACCATGGCGCAGGGAATGCGGATGCCGACGCGCGCGTTGGGCGCGCCGCAGACGATGGTCAGCAGCTCGGCCTGGCCGACATCGACCTGGCACACGCGCAGGCGGTCGGCGTTGGGGTGCTGCTCGGCCTGCTTGATCTCGCCGACGACGATGCCGGTGAACGGCGGTGCGACGGGCGCCAGCTCTTCGACTTCCAGACCGGCCATGGTCAGGGTTTCGGCGAGTTCGGCGGTGCTCAGTGGCGGGTTGCAGAACGCGCGCAACCAGGATTCAGGGAATTGCATAGTCAGACTCTTTGGCTTCAAACGGGCCTGCGCACCAGACGCAGGCGCCAGCGATGGGTGCGGCGATTACTGGAACTGCGACAGGAAGCGAACGTCGCCGTCAAAGAACAGACGCAGGTCATTGACGCCGTAACGCAGCATCGTCAGACGGTCGGGGCCCATGCCAAAGGCAAAGCCGATGTACTTCTCCGGGTCCAGGCCCATGTTGCGCACCACGTTCGGGTGCACCTGGCCGGAACCGGCGACTTCGAGCCAGCGGCCGGCCAGCGGGCCGGTCTGGAACTGGATATCGATTTCGGCGCTGGGTTCGGTGAACGGGAAGAAGCTGGGACGGAAACGCAGCACCAGATCGTCGCTCTCGAAGAACGTGCGGCAGAAATCGGTGAACACCACCTTCAAGTCCTTGAAGCTGACGTTCTCGCCGATCCAGATGCCTTCGCACTGGTGAAACATCGGCGAATGCGTGGCATCGCTGTCCACGCGGTAGGTGCGGCCCGGCGCGATCACGCGGATCTCGGGCATGCTCTGGCCCGCATCGAGCAGGGCCTGGTGTTTCTTCACATGCTGCACGGCATAGCGCACCTGCATGGGGCTGGTGTGCGTGCGCAGCAGGTTGGGTGCGGTCGCGGTGCCGCCTTCGACGTAGAAGGTGTCGTGCATCGAGCGCGCGGGGTGGTCTTCAGGCGTGTTGAGCGCGGTGAAGTTGAACCAGTCGGATTCAATTTCCGGGCCGTCGGCGACATCGAAGCCCATCGAGGCAAAGATGCCTTCGATGCGTTCCAGCGTCAGCGACACCGGGTGCAGGCCACCGGCGCCGCGGCGGCGCCCGGGCAGGCTCACGTCCAGCGCTTCGGCCTTGAGTTGGGTTTGCAGTTCGGCATCGGCCAGGGCCTGGCGACATGCCGTCAGGGCCGCTTCGATCGCCTGTTTGGCGACGTTGATGGCGGCGCCGCGCGACTTCTTCTCCTCGACGGAAAGCTGCGCCATGCCCTTCATCAGTTCGGTCACACGACCGGACTTGCCCAGAAACTGGGCCTTGGCGTTTTCCAGATCGGCAGGGGTTGCAGCTTGCGCAAACAGTTGCTGCGCGCTTTCGACCAGAGAATCCAACTCGTTCATATCGACTCTTGAAAATAAACAAGGGCTAGTGCCTTTTCAAGCTCTAGCCCTTGTTGTTAGTGCATTAGCAGCTACAGGTTATGTAGCTACAGGCCGTGAACTCAAGCAGCCAGCTTGGCCTTGACTTGTTCCACGATGCTGGCGAAAGCAGCCTTGTCGTGCACCGCGATATCGGCCAGCATCTTGCGGTCGATTTCAATCGATGCCTTCTTCAGGCCGTTGGCGAACACGCTGTAGGTCATGCCCAGTTCACGCGCAGCGGCGTTGATACGGGCAATCCACAGCTGACGGAACACGCGCTTCTTGTTACGACGGTCACGGTAGGCATATTGCCCAGCCTTCATTACCGCTTGTTTAGCGATACGGAAGACATTACCGCGGCGACCGCGAAAACCCTTAGCGAGGGCCAGAACTTTTTTGTGACGGGCACGGGCCGTTACACCACGTTTGACGCGAGGCATGTAAGTACTCCTTGTTCGTCAGTTAATTACAAGCCAAAGCCGGGCAGCATTTGTGCGATCGAGCCCATGTTGGTCTCGTGCACAGCAACCGCACCACGCAGGTGACGCTTGTTCTTGGTGGTCTTCTTCGTCAAGATGTGACGCTTGAAGGCTTGACCGCGCTTGACGGTGCCACCGGGACGAACGCGGAATCGCTTCTTCGCGCTGCTCTTGGTCTTCATTTTGGGCATGTGAATGCTCCTGTTAGTTGTGCTCGTGAGGCGTTCGCACAAACTGCACGAACTTGTTGGCCCCGAGCCACTTCTTTTTGACCTGCCCTTGCGGGCCGGCCTGGCAGCGGATGAAGCCGCTGCCGCTGCGGCATGGCACAAGGCCACACCGCGCAAAACAAAAAAGTGAGCCTTGACGGCTCACTTATCGCTTGCAGGCAGGATTATGCCTCAAGCAGCCGGTGTTGTGGGCGCATCGCCCTGCGGCTTGGCCGCTGTCGGCTTTTTCTTGGCCGGCGCGATCATCATGATCATCTGACGGCCTTCGAGCTTGGGGAACTGCTCGACGGCAATCGTGTCGGCCAGGTCATCGCGCAGGCGATTGAGCAGGGCCAGACCCAAGTTCTGGTGCGTGATTTCGCGGCCGCGAAAACGCAGCGTGATCTTGCACTTGTCGCCTTCCGCGAGGAAGCGGCGAATGTTGCGCAACTTGATGTTGTAGTCGCCGTCGTCGGTACCGGGACGGAATTTGACTTCCTTGATCTCGATGACCGTTTGCTTGGCCTTGGCCTCGGCGGCGCGCTTTTGCTCCTGGTACTTGAACTTGCCGTAGTCCATCAGCCGGCAGACCGGCGGATTGGCAGTAGCGGCGATTTCCACCAGGTCAACGTCCAACTCGCCCGCCATGCGCAATGCTTCCATGATGGGAACAATGCCGAGGGGCTCGTTTTCTGGGCCGGACAGACGCACTTCAGGCGCCATGATTTCACGGTTGAGGCGGTGCTTGCGCTCCTCACGGTGACGGCGATCGCGAAATTCAGTAGCTATGGTTTTCACCCTTGGATATAAATGGCTACAACAGCGTAGCCAGCTTGCGTGCACTGTGCACGCAAGCCAAATGCTGACATCTCAGTCAGACCTTGGTGGCGATGTCCTTGGCGACCAATTCAATGAATGCGTCGATGGACATCACGCCGAGGTCCTTATTGCCCCGGGCGCGCACGGCAACCGCTCCAGCGGCCTTTTCCTTGTCGCCAGCGACGAGGATGTAGGGCAGCTTCTGCAACGAATGCTCTCGTATTTTATACGTAATCTTTTCGTTGCGCAGGTCGGTAACCACGCGAAGGTCCTGGCCGGGCAAGGCCTTTCGCAGTTTTTCGGCAATTTCACGACAGTAATCGCCCTGGGCATCGGTGATGTTGAGCACCGCCGCCTGCACCGGCGCCAGCCAGACCGGCAGCGCACCCGCGTACTGTTCGATCAGGATGCCGATGAAGCGCTCGAGGCTGCCGACGATCGCGCGGTGCAGCATGACCGGCATGTGGCGGTTGCCGTCCTCGCCCACATACTCCGCGCCCAGACGCTCGGGCATGGAGAAGTCGACCTGGATGGTGCCGCACTGCCACTGGCGACCCAGCGCGTCCTTGAGCGTGTACTCGATCTTCGGGCCGTAGAACGCACCGTCGCCGGGAGCGATCTCGAACTCGCAGCCCGAAGCACGCAGGCTTTCGGCCAGCGCGTTTTCGGCCTTGTCCCAGCTCTCGTCCGAGCCGATGCGGGCTTCGGGACGCGTCGCGAGCTTGTAGATGATTTCGGTGAAACCGAAGTCGGCGTAGACCTTTTGCAGCAGGCGGCTGAACGCCAGCACTTCGGGCTGGATCTGGTCTTCGGTACAGAAGATGTGGCCGTCGTCCTGCGTGAAGCCGCGCACGCGCATGATGCCGTGCAGACCGCCCGTGGGCTCGTTGCGGTGGCACTGGCCGAATTCACCGTAGCGCAGCGGCAGGTCGCGATAGCTCTTGATGCCCTGGTTGAAGATGATGATGTGGCCGGGGCAGTTCATGGGCTTGAGCGCGTAGTCGCGCTTTTCGCTTTCGGTGACGAACATGCCGTCACGGTACTTGTCCCAGTGGCCGGTCTTCTCCCACAGACCCTTGTCCAGGATCTGCGGCGCCTTGACTTCCTGGTAGCCGTTGTCGCGGTAGACGGCGCGCATGTACTGCTCCACCTGCTGCCACAGCGTCCAGCCCTTGGGGTGCCAGAACACGGTGCCCGGCGAGTGTTCGTCGATGTGGAACAGGTCAAGTTCGCGGCCCAGCTTGCGGTGGTCGCGCTTTTCGGCTTCTTCCAGCATGTGCAGGTATTGCGCCAGCGCTTCCTTGCTGGCCCAGGCCGTGCCGTAGATGCGCTGCAGCATTTCATTGCGGTGGTCGCCGCGCCAGTAGGCGCCCGCGACCTTCATCAGCTTGAAGAACTTGAGCTTGCCGGTGCTGGGCACGTGGGGGCCGCGGCACAGGTCCTCGAAGTCGCCTTCGCGGTACAGGCTCACGTCTTCATTGCTGGGGATGCTGGCAATGATCTCGGCCTTGTAGTTCTCGCCCAGGCCCTTGAAATAGGCCACGGCTTCGTCGCGCGGCAGCACGCGGCGCTGCACCGGCTCGTCCTTGGCGGCGAGTTCGGTCATGCGCTTCTCGATCGCCGCCAGATCCTCGGGCGTGAACGGGCGCTTGTAGGCGAAGTCGTAGAAGAAGCCGTTCTCGATCACCGGGCCGATGGTGACCTGGGCATCGGGAAACAGCTGCTTGACCGCATAGGCCAGCAAGTGGGCGGTCGAGTGACGGATCACATCCAGACCATCGGCATCCTTGGCGGTGATGATGGACAGCTGGGCGTCCTGCTCTATCAGGTGGCTGGTGTCGACGACCTTGGCGGCGTCACCGCTGCCGACCTTGCCGGCCAGCGCGGCCTTGGCCAGGCCCGTGCCTATCGAGGCCGCAACATCGGCCACGGTGACCGGGCCGGGATACTCGCGCTGGGAACCATCGGGGAGCGTGATATGGATCATGGGGATTCCTTGTCAAACCTTGTCTTGGGGTGGGGTGCGCGCCCATGCCGGAAAAACAAAAAGCGCGGAACGGGTCCGCGCTTGAGAGGGAAGAAAAGCAAATCTCGTGCAGGCGCGAACAGCCGGCCTAACGGCCGGAGGACTTCTCCGTGGAAGTAGTTCGCGGTGTCATAACCAAAATTGCCTTTCTCGTCCTTGTATGTTGGAAACAGTGGTGCAGGCGCGCATTTTACCCCGGCCGCAGCAACTGTGCGACCAAGGCGTTGCGCGCCCACCGCAACCGCCCTCTTCCCGGCTACTCGATGCGGGCGATGGTCGCACCCTGTTGCTGGAATGAGCCGGCTTCGGCCTGCAGCGTGATGCGGCCCGCACGCTGCGCGGTGACCTGCATTTCCATCTTCATGGCTTCCATCACGGCCACCACATCGCCGGCTTGCACTTGGTCGCCATCGGCGACCTGCCAGGCGTGCAGCGTGCCGGTGACGGCGGCGCGCACGGCGTGGGCATCTTCGGCTGCGGCCGCAGGCGCGGCGGCCTGGGGCGCGCTGCCTGCGGACAGGCCGGCCAGCCACTCGGCGGGCAGGCCCAGGCTCACGCGGCGGCCGTCGATTTCCATCACGGTGCGGTGCAGCGCGGCATGGGCCACGGGCACCACACGCACCGCGGCTTCGAGGTCGTTGGCGAAGTCGGTTTCAATCCAGCGCGTGTGGACCTTGAAGCCCTCGGCGGTATCGGCGGTGAAGTCGGGCTGCTCGAGCACCGCGCGGTGGAATGGCAGCACCGAGGCCACGCCTTCGATGCGGAATTCCTTCAGGGCGCGGCGCGCACGCACGATGGCTTCGGCACGCGTGGCGCCGGTGACGATCAGCTTGGCCATCATCGAGTCGAACGTGCCCGGAATGACCGAACCCGTGACCACGCCGGAATCGACGCGCACGCCCGGACCCGTTGGCGCGTCGAAGCGCGTGATGGCGCCGGGCGTGGGCACGAAGCCGCGGCCCACGTCTTCGGCATTGATGCGGAATTCGAGCGAATGACCGCGCGGCACGGGCGTCTCCAGCACGCGCAGCGGCAGGCCGTCGGCAATGCGCAGCTGCTCGACCACCAGGTCGATGCCCGTGGTCTCTTCGGTCACGGGATGCTCGACCTGCAGGCGGGTGTTCACTTCGAGGAAGGAAATCGCGCCGTTCTGGCTCAGCAGGAACTCCACCGTACCGGCACCGGTATAGCCGGCGGCGGCGCAGATGTCCTTGGCCGACTGGTGGATGCGCGCGCGCTGCTCGTCGCTCAGGAAAGGCGCGGGCGCCTCTTCGACCAGCTTCTGGTTGCGCCGCTGCAGCGAGCAGTCGCGCGTGCCCAGCACCAGCACATTGCCGTGCTGGTCGGCAAGCACCTGCGCCTCGACATGGCGCGGGTGGTCCAGAAACTGCTCCAGAAAACATTCGCCGCGGCCAAACGCCGTCACGGCTTCGCGCACGGCGGACGCATAGAGTTCGGGCACTTCCTCGATCTTCCATGCGACCTTGATGCCGCGGCCGCCGCCGCCAAACGCGGCCTTGATGGCCACGGGCAGACCATGCTTCTTGGCGAAGTCGACGACTTCCTGCGCATCCTTGACCGGCTCGGCCGTGCCGGCCACCAGCGGCGCGCCGACCTCGATGGCCAGCTTGCGCGCCTGGACCTTGTCACCCAGGCGGCTGATCGCCTGGGGCGAGGGGCCGATCCAGACCAGGCCGGCGTCGATCACCGCCTGCGCGAACGCCGCGCTTTCCGACAGAAAGCCATAGCCCGGGTGCACGGCATCGGCGCCGCTCTTGCGCGCGATTTCGAGCAGCTTGGCGATGTGCAGATAGGTGTCGGCGGGGCGCTGGCCGTCCAGGCCATAGGCCTCGTCGGCCACGCGTGCATGCACGGCGTCGATATCGGCATCGGCATAGACCGCGACGGACTTCACACCATAGTCGGCGCAGGCGCGCGCAATGCGCACGGCAATCTCGCCGCGGTTGGCAATCAGGACTTTTTTCATCATTTCAATTCTTTACGGTTGTCTGGGGCGCGACCTCGGCGACGTCAAACGCGCGCACCACGCGGAACTTCACGCGCGCGTTGACCGGAATCTGCGCCGCGAGATCGAGGTGGTAGCTGGCCACGCTGGCGATCACCGGGTAGCCGCCGGTCAGCGGGTGGTCGGCAAGAAACAGTACCGGCTGGCCGCTGGCAGGCACCTGGATGGCGCCACGCGCCGTGCCTTCGCTGGGCAGCTCCCTGGCTACGGCGCGGGTCAGCGCGGCTTCGCCCTGCAGGCGGATGCCGACGCGATTCGACTGGGGCGTCACGGCCCAGGCCTGCGAAGTCAGCAGTGCCAGCGCGTTCGCGTCGAACCAGTCGGTGCGCGGGCCCAGCACGATGTCCAGGCACACGTCCTCGCCAGCGCGCGGCATGGCAAATGCAGCCTGCTCGGCCAGCGCGACGGGGGGCAGGCCCGCGACGCTGCCAACAGCCAGCGTATCGCCCACGGCCAGCGCGGCCGGGCCGACGCGGGCCAGCGTGTCGGTGGAGACGCTGCCCAGCACCGGCGCCACATTCCAGCCGCCGCGCACGGCGACATAGTTGCGCGAGCCGGCCTGGGGTGGCTGCACGCACAGGCGGTCGCCGGCATCGAGGGCCAGCGGTGCGTAGATTTCTGCGGCGAAGCGCAGGCCCTGGGCGGTCAGCACTTCGACCGGCGCATCGGCACCGGTGACGGCAACCACGGCCGACTGCAAGGCTTCCAGCGTGAGACCACCGTACGCGACTTCCAGGCAGGCGGTGTCGGCTGCATTGCCGACGACGCGATTGGCCGCGCGCAAGGCGCCGCGGTCCATGGCGCCGGACGCGCCCACGCCCTGCCCCGCATGACCCAGCCGGCCGCCGTCCTGGAACAGCGTCTGCAGGCCCGCGGCCTCGACGCGAAACACCGGGGCCGCTGCGGCCGCGCCGGCGCCGGCCACAGCCGCCACGCGCTCACCGGCGCAGCTGTCCATCAGCGCTGCGAGCGCTTCGGGCGACAGCGTGGCGATATCGACAAATTGCACGCGAAAGCCCGGCCGCAGCAGCGCTGGCGCCACGCGCTCCAGGTCCCACATCTGCACCGGCGTCGTGCCTATGATCTGCCAGCCACCGGGGCTGGCCTGGGGATAGACGCCGCTGAAGGTGCCGGCCAGGCCCACGGCGCCCGCGGGAATGCGCGTGCGCGGCGTCTTGCGGCGCGGCACGTTGAGGCGGGCGTCGCCGCCCGACAGATAGGCAAAGCCCGGCGCGAAACCCGTGAAGGCCACGGAATACGCGCTGCCGGCATGCATGCGCACGACTTGCGCCGGCGTGGTGCCCAGCAGCTCGGCGACTTCCTGCAGATCCTCGCCGTCATAATGCACGGGAATCTGCACCAGGTGGCTGGAACGCTCGACCTGAGCGCCGACTTCGCGGCGGCCGATTTGCGCGATCAGCTGCGGCAGTTGCGTGAGCGCCGGCTCGAAGTACACCAGGATGGTGCGCGCCGCAGGAATCAGTTCCTGCACGCCGGCCACGGGTTCGGTCTGCAGCGATTGCAGCAGGGCCAGGGTCTGCGCCAGATCGTCGAGCTCGACCAGCACCGCGTTCAGGTTGACAGGCAGAAAACGCATCAGCGGCCAGGCTCCACAAATGCCGCGATCTCTATGCCCTCGGCCTGCAGACGCGCACGCACCGCACGCGCCATTTCCACCGCGCCGGGGCTGTCGCCATGCACGCAGATCGAATCGGCCTCGATGCGCACATCGTTGCCATGCCAGTCGGCCACCACGCCTTCGCGCACCAGGCGCAGCATGCGGTTCGCGACGGCTTCTGCGTCGTGCAGCACGGCACCCTTTTCACGCCGCGAAACCAGGCTGCCATCGGGCATGTAGCCACGGTCGGCAAAGGCTTCGGCCACCGTCTTCAGGCCCGCAGCGCGCGCCCAGCCTATCAGCGGCGAGCCCGCGAGGGCCACCAGCACCAGGCTGGCATCGATGGCGAGCATCGCCTTGATCACGTCGCGCGCCTGGCGCTCGTCGTGCGCAATCGTGTTGTAGAGCGCGCCATGCGGCTTCACATAGCGCACTTCGGTGCCGGCCGCTTTGGCCAGGCCTTGCAGCGCGCCGATCTGATAGATCACATCGGCCACCAGGTCTTCACTGGCCACATCCATGTTGCGCCGGCCGAAACCGACCAGATCGCGATAGGACACATGCGCGCCCACCGTGACGCCATTGGCCTGGGCTTCGCGCAGCGTCTTCAGGATGCCGGCGGTATCGCCCGCATGGAAGCCGCAGGCCACGTTGGCGCTGCTGACAATCTTCAGCATGGCCGCGTCGTCGCCCATGCGCCAGGCGCCCAGGCTCTCGCCCAGGTCGCTGTTCAAGTCCATTTTCAACATCGTGCAGTTCCTTATTGATTGACGCTCAGTGCAGCTTGCCACCGGTTTCACGCACATCGGCCTTCACGGCCAGCGCCGTGCGCAGCAGCTGCTGTATGCCCTCGACCTGCGTCGCCAGCGCCATGCTGGACGTGCCGGGCAGGCGCGCCGACTGCTCGGGCAGCAGGGGCACATGCACAAAGCCGCCGCGCACGCGATTGCCACCCTCGGCCAGCGCATGCATCAGTGCATAAAAGATATGGTTGCAGACAAAGGTGCCCGCGGAGTTCGACACCGAGGCGGGAATGCCGGCCGCACGCATGTCGCGCACGATGGCCTTGATCGGCAGTGTCGACCAGTAGGCCACGGGGCCGCCCTCGATGACGGGCACATCGATGGGCTGGGCCTGCGCATGATCGCGAATGCGCGCGTCATCGATATTGATCGCCACGCGCTCGGGTGTGATCTCGTTGCGCGTGCCGGCCAGGCCCAGGCACACCACGAGCTGGGGCTCGTGCTGCGCCATAGCCTCTTTCAACGCCGCGATAGACACGCCGAAAACGCAGGGCAGCTGCAGGCCATGCACGCGTGCCGTGCGGCCTTCGCTCTCGAAGCTCCAGCCGTCGAGCGCGCGCGCGATCTCCCAGGCCGGGTTGATCGTGTCCTGCTCGAAAGGCTCGAAGCCCATGACCAGGATGTTCAGGGCTTCACTCATGGTTCACTTCTCCCATTCAACGGAACATCAGGAAATACAGCAGAAAGATATTGGCCACCAGCAGCGCCAGCGCCGTCGGCGCCTGCGCCTTGATCACCGCGTTCTTGTCGGGCAGCTCCAGCAGCGCCGCGGGCACGATGTTGAAGTTGGCGGCCATCGGAGTCAGCAGCGTACCGCAGTAGCCCGAGAACATGCCGATCGCGGCCATCACGGCCGGGTCGCCGCCATATACGCCGACGAGAATTGGCACGCCCACGCCACCGGTCATCACCGGGAAGGCGGCAAAGCCATTGCCCATGACGATGGTGAACAGCGCCATGCCCAGCACGTAGACGGCCACCGCCACGAAGCGGATGTCCATGTTGATATAGCTGGTCGTGACATAGGCCACGGCCTTGCCCACGCCTGCGTCCGAGAACACCAGACCGAGCATGCCCAGCAGCTGCGGCAGCACCACCGCCCAGCCCAGGGCGTCGGTGAGGCGGCGCGACTCGCGCATGCCCTGCACCGGCGTTTCCCGCGTGAGCCAGCAGGCCAGGCCCAGCGCCACGATACAGCCTATGCCCAGGCTCACCAGCGTGGTGTTCTTGGGGTCCAGCAGCAGCGACTGGCCGATGCGCACGTCATGCAGCAGCAGCGTGCCGATCACCGTGACGGCCGGAATGGCCAGCGCCGGCACGAACAGCTTGTTGCCCAGGCGCTTGGCGCTGGCAAAGTATTCCGCATCGGTGCGCGGCTTGTGCTTGCCCACGCCCACGCCGCCGAAGCCAGCGATCAGCGCCATGACGATCACGCCCACGCCCACCCATTCCGGGGGCAGACGCTCGCCGATCAGGAAGACCAGCGAATACAGGCCCCAGAACGCGCCGCTGGTGAAACGGCGTGTGTGGCCCTTGTCGGCCAGGGTCATCAAGGCGGTGATCGCAAGGATGATGCCGACGAGATAGTAAAGATGTTGAATCGACAGAATCATGATCAGCGCGCCTCCACGCTGTTGGCGCCAGCCGCTTGCTCAGCGGCAACTTCCGCAGCGGCACGGCCGCCGCCCAGTTCCTTTTCCAGCATGCTGTCCAGGCGGTACATGCGCCAGCCGTGGATCAGGAAGGCACAGATGGCCGTGGGAATGCCCCACAGCGCGACGTGAATCGGCTCGACTTCGATGCCGGCTTCGCGCAGGAAGGTGACCATCAGCACGATGGCGCCAAACGCCACGAAGATGTCTTCGCCAAAGAACAGGCCGACGTTGTCGGTGCCCGCCGCATGGGCGCGCAGCTTGTGGCGGATGCGCAGCGGCAGCGCGCCGTACTTGGTTTCGGCCGCGCCTTCGGCCATGGGCGCCAGCAGCGGACGCACCATCTGCGGGTGGCCGCCCAGGCTGGTCAGGCCCATGGCGGCCGTGAGTTCACGCGCCGCCAGGTACACGACCAGCAGGCGGCCGGTCGTGGCCGACTTGATCGAACTGATCCAGTTCTGCGCGTGCTGGCGCAGGCCATGGCGCTCGAGCAGGCCGATCACCGCCAGCGGCAGCAGGATGATCAAGGGCAGGTTGCGGGTCTTGATGAAACCCGTGCCGATGGCGGCCAGGATTTTCTCCGGCCCGAAGCCCGCGGCAAAGGCCGTGGCGATGGCGGTGACGATCACCACCAGCATCGGATTGAAGCGCAGGATGAAGCCTGCGATGATGACGCCGACCCCGATCAGGGGCCAAAGGCTGACGTCTGCAATCATGGAAGAACCTTTCGTTGGATCTCAGGCGACCACCACGCGGGCCAGGCGCCGGGCCCACGCCCATCCACTTGCGCCGCATGCAGGCGCATGGGACGGAGAACGGCGCATGGGCCGGTGAGAACCCAGCCCATGCATTATTTTGTTGAACAATTAGTTTAGAAGGTTGAGCATTCACAAAACAATGAATGAACAATGACTGGATTGTGCAAGCGATTTTGGGGCGGGCAGAATCAGTAGTTACCCTCATTTACCAAGCAAATCGCGCTGGTCTTGTAGAAGATTGGCGGCACAATGGCGCGCTGCAGCCCCCTGCAGTGCCCTTCAACTTCCGCCGACCAAATGACTCCAGACGCCGAACTCGCGACCGCCGCCCCCAGCCTCAACGAACGCGTGGCCGAGATGATTCGGCAGAAAATCGTCCAGGGCGAATTCGTGCCGGGCCAGAAGCTGTCGGAAGCGGCTTTGAGTGAAAACCTGGAGATCTCACGCAACACCTTGCGTGAGGTGTTTCGCACCCTGACCAAGGAAGGGCTGCTCAAGCACGCTCCCAACCGCGGCGTCTTCGTCGCGATACCCAGCATTGCGTCCATCATCGATATCTACCGGGTACGCCGCATGATCGAGTGCCAGGCCCTGGCCCAGGCCTACCCCTATCACCCGGCTAAAAAGCGCATGCGCCAGGCCGTGGACAAGGCGCATGCCTGCCGCGAGACCGGCGACTGGCAAGGGGTGGGCACGGCCAACATGGACTTCCACATGGCCTTGGTGGAAATGGCCGACAGCGAACGCCTCAACAGCTTCTTTGCCCATCTGCTGGTCGAGCTGCGCCTGGCCTTTGGCCTGCTCAACGACCCGGAGTTCCTGCATGCGCCCTACGTCAGCATGAACCAGCGCCTGATGGAAATGGTCGAGGCCGACCAGATGGCCGAGGCGGCCGTGGCGCTCAATGACTACCTGGTGCACTCGGAGCGCATCGTGCTGGCGGTCTATGCACGCCAGATTGCGCAGGATGGCTGACGGCCCAAGGCTCCGCCCCATGGCAGCACCGGGTGGCGCACACCATCAAAACAGGTCTTGCTGGGACGTGGTCAACGCCCTGAAGCTCTCGCCGAACGGGAAAAGAAGGGCGTCGGCAATCGGCTGGAGCTGCTTGCACAGATAGTGCTCATAGTCGATGCCGCTGTGGCGCGCTTCCAGCGGCTGTGGCCCGCTGGTGGTCATGACATACTGGATCCAGCCGCCATTCGCATATTGCCTGGGGCGCCCCACGGCGGCGTTGTGCCGGTCGGCAATCCGCGCGGCGCGCACCTGCGGCGGGACATTGACCTCGTAGGCATCCAGCCGATGGCGCAAGCGCTTGCGGTAGATGAGCAGATCGTCCTTTTCCCCGGCCAGTGTCGCCTGCGCATAGTCGGTGACGAACGCACGATGCGGCTCGCCCCGGAAAATGCGCGTCAGCAGCCCCTCCTGGAACTGGCGCGCCAGCGGCGTCCAGTCGCTGCGCGCCATCTCCAGACCCCGGTAGACCATTTCCTCCTTGCCGCTGGCGTTCAGGCTCAGACCCGCATAGCGCTTCTTGCTGCCCACATCCGAGCCACGGATGGTCGGCATGAAGAACTTCTTGTAATGGGTGTCGAACTCGATTTCCAGGAAGTTCTCCAGCCCTTGTTCCGCGCTCAGCGTGCGCGTCCACCAGGCGTTGATGTCGCGCACCAGCTGCGCCGCCACGGCATGCGCTTCGTCATTGCTGTGGGCGCGCTTGAGCCAGATGAAGAGCGAGTCGGTGTCGCCATAGATGGCTTCATACCCGCGGTCTTCCACGAAGGACCGGGTGAGCTTCATCATCTCGTGTCCGCGCAAGGTCACCGCCGCGACCAGCTGGGGGTTGAAGAAGCGGCATTCGGTCGCGCCCAGCACCCCGGCAAACGAGTTCATCAGCAGCTTCAAGGCCTGGGACAAGGGCTCGTTGCCGACCCGCTTGGCTTCATCGCGCGCCCGGGACAGCGTGGTCACGATTTCCGGCAGGCAATGTCTGTCGCGTGAAAACACGGTCTGCTGCGGGCCGGCCACGCCCAGCGTGGCATCGGCCAGCTTCATGCCTTCCGCAAAGCCCACCGGGTCGACGAGAAAAGTCCGGATGATGGACGGGTACAGACTCTTGTAATCCAGCACCACGACGGAGTCGTAGAAGCCGGGCTTGGAATCCATCACATAGCCACCGGGGTAGGCCTTGGCCTCGATCTCGCCGACGTTGGGCGCGACGTAGCCTTGGCGGTGCATGCGCGGCAGGTAATGGTGGCTGAAGGCCGCAATCGATCCGCCGAAGCGGTCGGCCGGCAGGCCTGTGGTCTGGGCCCGCTCCAGCACGAACTGCAGCAGCCTGGCTTTCTCGAAGATGCGCAGCACCAGCGCGCAATCGCGGATGTTGTAGACCGCCAGCGCGACCGGGTCCTGCCGGTACCGGCGCTCGATCTCGGCCATCTTGTCGTAGACGTCGCCCATCGCCTTGCCCTCGCCCAGCAGCGTCTGCGCGACATTTTCCAGGCTGAACGAGGGAAAGCTCCACACCGCCGCCTTCAGTGCATCGATGCCATCGATGACCAGCCGGCCCGGTGTCGGCGCGAACAGATAGCCTTTCTGGCCAGGATGGGTGCGCCACTGTATGGCCTGGCGATCGCGGCCCAGCAGCAGCTTGACTGCGCAATCGTCGGCGGTCTTCTGCAGCACCCGCAGGTCGAACTGGATCACGTTCCAGCCGACGATGACGTCGGGGTCGTTGCGCTCGAACCAGGCGTTGAGCTGCTCGATCATTGCCTTGCGCGTCGGGCAGTAGATCAGCGTGAAGTCCAAGGGCGCGCTGCCTTCAGGCGGCCGCTCGCCCAGCATGAACACCACGCGCTCGGCCATCCCGTCGAGCGCAATCGAGTACAAGTCCTCATGCTGGCTGGTCTCGATATCCAGCGACACCAGCTTGAGTGTCGGACGGTAGTCGGCTGCGGGCCTGAGCCTGCAGCCCAGGATGGACGAGCCCTGGGCGCGGCCGCCTTCGATGACGACACCCGCGGAAATGAAGCGCTCCATCAGGTAGCGCTCATGGGGGCGGACATCGGCTTCCAGCAGCGCAATGTCCTGCGGCGCCAAAGCGCGCGCCAGTTGCCGCAGATGCCGAAAATGCGTCGCGTAGACGCCGATGACCGGTTCCTGCTCAAAGGTGCGCAGCTGCAGCGGGCGCAGCTGCATGCGCGCAAATGCGCCGAGCTGCGCCTGCACCGCATCCCTGTGCCGTGCCGGCACAAAGGCCACCGAGGTCTGTGCCGCGAGCACCACCTTGCGGGGACCGGCATCGGTCGCCAGCCAGAACTCGATTTCCGTGCCGGACGCAGCATCGCGCCAATGGCGGGTGAGGATGAAGCCCTTGAATGCGGTCACGGCAATGGAAAGTCGGGTATGTGGGCGCGGCGCCAGGAGCAGGCCATGGAGCAGGAATCGTGCTGAAGAAGATGCCGCCTGACCTCAGCATACTGTGCAAAAAAACAGCTCCCCCCTCCCCGCCCCCGCGCTCCGGCGGCGGCGCCACGCCCGGGCTACAGATGGAAGTCGCCCGCAGCTTCGGGCTGGTAAAGCACTTTCTCGATGCGGATGCGGCGGGTGCGGTCCGGAATCCGCCAATCGATGAAGTCGCCTTCCCGGTAACCCAGGATGGCCGTGCCTATGGGCGAGCATATCGACAGCTTGCCGGCACTGTCGTCCGCGTCGTCGGGATAGACCAGCGCCACTTCCACGGCCTCGCCATCGAGTTGCAGCATGGCCCTGGAGTTCATCGTGACCACATCCCGCGCCACCTGCTTGGCGTCGACGACAATGGCGCGCTCTATCTCATGCGCGAGCTCGAACGCCGCGGGCTCGGGCTCGAGCGCGAGCAGGCTGCCGAGGCGGCGCTTGTCGATTTCAGTGATGTAGATGCCGCTGGGGTCGTCCACGGCGCTCTCACGCAGGAAACGCATATAGGCTTGCGAGCTGATGGAAAACGATTTCAGCGTCGGCGTTTCGCTCTGCAGCACGAAGCCGCAGCGTAAAAAGGCCTTGAGCGAGCGCACATTTTCCGCGTGGATCCTGGCGGTGAGCTGCTGCGCGCGCATCTCGAAGAAGGCCAGCTTCATGCCTTCGCGAATGGCGCTGGCGCCCAGCTTGCGGCCCCAGTTGTCGCGCTGTCCTATCACCAGGACGATCTCACAGTCGGCACCGTTCGCCACGAGACGCACAAAGCCCACGGGCTTGTCATGCCGGTCATAGGCCATGAAGAACCGGCCCCCCTGGTTGAACAGATGGGTCAGCACCGGCAACTGCACGCGGCCTATCACCTGCTCGATGTGTCGCGCGACATGGCGCGAGTCGCTCAAGTAGCGCGTGACGCCCTCGTCATCCAACCAGTCCATCAAATCCAGCGCATTGGCCCGAGTGATCTCCGGACACAGCGCAATGAAAGGCTTGCTCATCTTCACCACATTTGGTTGCAAGTATGAAAGCCCTTCATGGCCACGGCCATGACGGTTCTTTCGGGAAGCGCCCATTCTAAGCCAACGCGGTATCGCGGCATCCAGCGCCGCGCAATGGAAAAAACCACCTGGCGCCGAAGCATCAGGTGGCTTTCCGTCTGCCCTGCCCCGGCGCCCTCACAAGCGCCAGGAGCCGGCAAAGATCAGTGGAACTGCTCTTCTTCAGTCGAACCCGTGAGCGCCTTGACGCTCGACGAACCGCCTTGGATCACCGTGGTCACATCATCGAAGTAGCCCGCGCCGACTTCCTGCTGGTGCGACACGAAGGTGTAGCCCTTGTCGCGTGCGGCGAACTCGGGTTCCTGGACCATGTTCACGTAGTGCTTCATGCCTTCGCCATTGGCATATGCATGGGCGAACTGGAAGGTGTTGAACCAGTTGATGTGGATGCCGGCCAGCGTGATGAACTGGTACTTGTAGCCCAGCGCCGACAGCTCTTCCTGGAACGAGGCAATCGCCTTGTCGTCGAGGTTCTTCTTCCAGTTGAACGACGGCGAGCAGTTGTAGCTCAGCAGCTTGCCGGGGCAGGACGCATGCACGGCCTGGGCGAATTCACGCGCAAAGCCCAGGTCGGGCGTGCCGGTTTCGCACCACACCAGATCGGCATACGGTGCATAGGCCACGCCGCGGCTGATGGCCTGCTCGATGCCGTTCTTCACGCGGTAGAAGCCTTCTTGCGTGCGCTCGCCGGTCAGGAACTGCTTGTCGTTGGCGTCGTGGTCGGAGGTGATCAGGTTGGCGGCCTCGGCATCGGTGCGCGCCAGGATCAGCGTGGGCACGCCCATCACGTCGGCGGCGAAACGTGCCGACTTGAGCTTTTCAATCGCTTCCTGCGTTGGCACCAACACCTTGCCACCCATGTGGCCGCACTTCTTGACAGCGGCCAGCTGATCTTCAAAGTGCACGCCGGCAGCGCCCGCGGCAATCATGTTCTTCATCAGCTCGAAGGCATTGAGCACACCACCGAAGCCAGCTTCGGCATCGGCCACGATGGGCAGGAAGTAGTCGATGAACTCGGCATCGCCCGGGTTCAGGCCACGGCCCCACTGGATTTCATCGGCGCGCTTGAAGGTGTTGTTGATGCGGCGAACCATGGTCGGCACCGAGTCGTAGGCATACAGCGACTGGTCGGGATACATGTTCTCGGAGGTGTTGCCGTCGGCGGCGACCTGCCAGCCCGACAGATACACGGCCTCCAGACCGGCCTTGGCCTGCTGCATGGCCTGGCCGGCGGAAATCGCGCCAAACGAGTTCACATAACCCTTCTTGGCGCCGCCGTTGACTTTCTCCCACAGCTTCTCGGCGCCGCGCTGGGCATAGGTGTGCTCGGGCTGCAGGCTGCCGCGCAGGCGAACCACATCGGCCGCGGAGTAACCGCGCTTGACACCCTTCCAACGTGGGTTCTGGGCCCAGTCCTTTTCCAGTGCGGCGATTTGCTGTTCACGGCTCAATTGTTGCGTCAGCGATTGGGGCATGTCGTTTCTCCAAGGACTCAAGGTTGATGAACTTCTGCGGGTGCATTTCTGCCGCCCTTGGAGACTACTGTAAATTTATTTCAGCAAAAAGGCTTGAGTCTTATGTCTTATATAAGAGATAAGACCTCCATATAAATCAATGACTTGCGATCATTTATCGTATTGTGAAACGATATTTCTCTTATTGATATTTTTTGGTGCGCCGCAGCATTTAATGCTTCCACATTATGAAATGCCATTTTCAGCAGGCAAAATAAAGCCATGCCGCAAGCCAGGCACGGCTTGAAACGGGTGATTGGAGCGGGACAGCAGCTTGTTGCTGTGACAGCGGGCAGCGGGCACGGAATCCCATGGCTAGGCAAGCTCACCATGAATGGACAAGCCACGACGAACCGACAGGCTCGCCATGAACCGACGGGCGGACAGCGCCGTGCAACGCCGCCGCCTCGCGAGCGGTCTCTCAGCCCCGGACTTCTTCGGAGAAGACTTCCCAGCGCTCGCCGACCTTGCGCCAGTATTGGCGCAGCGGCAGCGTTCTGCCGGCCTGGCGGCTGCCGATGCGCATGTCGACGATGCGGATTTCGCCCAAACGGTCCTTCCAGGCATAAACCGACAGATCCTGCACACCGGTATCGGCAAAGCGGAAGAACTCCGTCAGTCTGGCCTTGGGAAAACGCTCGGCCGCTGGCGCTCCCACATACATCTTCTCGAGCTTTTGCTGATCCGCGCTTTTCCACGCCTGCTGCCAGCCATCGAGCACGCGCGCAAACGAGTCGCCGGCCTTGGCCTGAGCCCGCTCGGGCGCCGCGGCCCACTGCAGCTTGTCGCGGATCAGCACCGGTGTCTGGGTGTTCAAGGTCTGCATCAGCAGGATCAGATCGGGATTGGCCAGCACGATGCAGCCGTCGCTGGCTTCGGGCAGGCGCGCGAACTGGTCCGGCGGCGAGCCATGCAGCCAGATGCCGTCACCCGAGCGGTTCACGGACCGATCCCAGTCATTGGGGTAATTGAGCGTGAGCGCACCCTTGCCATAGAACTCGGGCAAGCGCGGCCCCGGGATCTGGCGGCCAATGAAATAAACGCCCTGGGGCGTACGCTGGTCGCCTTCGAGCGATTTGTCCATGCCGAACTTGCCGATGGAAACATAGAAATCCCGGATCAGCCGCAGCTTGCCGTTCTCATGGGCAAACAGATACAACCGGGATTTGCTGGCATCTACGGCCACAGCGTGACGCACCGAAGCGCTCAGTTGCAGGAACTCGCGCGGCACGCTGCCGGCAGCGGGCAACACGCCATAGGCATGGACGCGGCGCTGAAGTTCCTTTTGCAGACCATGGGCTTGCTGCTGCAACTCATGCGCCGGAGCCAGCGTTGCCTGGTCCACGGCCGCATTCTTCGCCAGCAGTTCAGTGACCTCGGACGCAGGAGCGTTGACCCACCCCGTCATGCGGCCGGTCTTGAAGCGCAGCAGGTCCGCGTAGACCAGTTGGGCCGCGCGGAAGTTCGGTACGTCGGTGGTCAGTTGGGCTGCGGCGCGCAGCGCCGCATCGAGCTCCTCGCGCTTGACCAATTCAATGACGCTCAGCAGACGTGCTTCCGCTGTGTTGGGCACGGGCGGCTTGGCGGACACTGCAGCCGCGCCGGCCCCCGCCACCGCAGCGCTGGCAGCCGCCGCCGCCACCTTGGAGCGGTTGGCCGGCTTGGGCGCGGCGGCCACAGCGCGACTGGTGGATCTGGCGGACTTCGACGCCGGCTTGGCCGCTGACTTCGATTTCTGCGGTGATACCGCCGACTTCGATTTCTGCGACTGTGCATGCGCTTCGATGTTTGGTAAACATGCCGCGCCGCCGGCAATCATGCACAGCAGCAGCGCTCGGCAAAGCGGCCTTTTAAACAACATTCCCGGTCATCTTCTTCTACTGGCAATCTGGCAATGGGAAAGGCGAACAGGCCGCAATCCAACCGGTTTCAACCACCGGTGCTTTCGCGCACGATGCGCCAATTGCCACGCTCCTGGCGCATCGACAAGGTCTTGCGGGTAGTGGTCTTGAGGCTGCCGGCCACGTAGTTCTGGCGGAACTTGGCGGTCGCCTGGTCGCCATCGACAGTCACCTCTATGTTCTGCAGCGAAATCGCAATGTTGTCCTTGCCGACGATGCGCACGCGGCGCGCTTCCTTCCACTGGGCCAGGCTGGCGCGGTTGGCCGGCTCGAAACGCTCGCTGTAGGCATCAAGATAACGAGCCATGTCCTGCTTTTCCCAGGCATCGGCCCAGTCCTTGACGGCGGACTCGACCTCGGCCACGGCCGGTGCGGCTGGCTTGGGCTTGGGAGCCGCCGGCTTGGCCTCGGCCGGAGCCGGTGCCGGCTTGGCTTCCGGCGCTGGTGCCGGGGCCGTCGCGGCAGGCTTGGCGGGTGCCGGTGCGCTCGCCGTGGGCGCTGGCGCGGCAGCAGCCACGGGTGCAGCAGCCACAGGCGCAGGCGCGGGCGCTGGACGCACCACAGCTGGTGCCGGCGCAGGTGTCGGTGCCGGTGTCGGTGTCGGTGTCGGTGCCGGCGCAGGTGCCGGCGCAGCGACCGGCGCGGCGGCGACGACCACGGGCGCAGGCTTGACCGCTGGCTTGGCTTCGACTGCGGGAGCGGGCTTGGCCTCGACCGCTGCCGGCTTCCTGTCCACCTTGGGCTCCACCGGGGCTGGCTTGGCCGGCGCGGCCGGCGCGGCGACCGTGCCGGCCTGGGCCACGACGGTCTTGCCGGCGCCCTGGGCGGTGGGCACCAGCTGCGTGATCAGTGCCAGCTTGGCGGGGATGGTCTGGCGCGTGCCGTCCAGCTGCAGCGCCTTGGTGTAGGCCTCGCTGGCCATGCGCGCATACAGATCGCCCAGATTCTCATGGGCTGTCGTATAGCTGGGATTGGTACGGATGGCCTGTTCCAGCGACTCCGCCGCCTTGCGCTCCTGCCCCTGGGCCGCATAGAGCACCGCCAGGTTGTTATAGGGTTCGGGCATGCCGGGGTACTCGCGCACCAGGGCAGAAAAAATCTTGATGGCCTGCGCGTGCTCCTTTTGCTCGCTGGCAATCACCCCGCGCAGAAACCGCATTTCCACATCATTGGGGTTCTGCTTGAGATAGCTGTCGGCCTGCCTGGCCGCCTGTTTGGCATTGCCTTGATCCAGCAACTGGCCCACTTCGTCCACCGCGCGTGCCGCATGCGTGGGCATGCTGCTCAGGAACAGGCCCCATCCCAGGAGAACGGCCAGCAGCGGCCGAGAAAAGCGCGACGAGGCCGCACTGTGCTTATGCCACGTAACTTCGGATGCAATCTGCATAGGGCGCTCTTCTCTCTAGGCGATGAATGGGAGGGGAAATAGCACAGATCTGTCGCGCATGCGTTGTCAGCGGGCCTGCCGGAACGCACAGCGAAATCCCTTGATTGTATACCCCGCTGTCCAGAGGCAGCGGTCCGCAGGGTCTGCGGCGCGACCCTGTGGCGCCCAGGACAAACCCTGAGCGCAGCGGCCTTGCCGCGGCCCGGTCCGGCTGCGTTGGCAAAGCGGCGCAAACGATACGTCACAAACGCCGAACGTTACGGAACAGGTGCCGTAACACCGGGGGGAACATGCGTCAGCACACCCTGCCCACATTGACGTCCACAGCCGGTCACATCAGAAAAACAGCAGTCAAATCAATGACTTAGAAATTATTGGAAAAGCCTTTGGCGAGTCGACGGCACTGGCACACATATTGCGGAAATGGTTCCAGACAAGCGTTACGGCCTAGTGCCAGCGCTTACCGATTGAACCATCAACCAACTGGAAAAAGCCATGACGACTTCTGCCATCCAACCCTCCAGCACCACTGTCGCGCAGTTGAATGTGGCCCAGACGCAAACCTTCAGCGCGGCTCCGGCTTCCGCTGCAGCATCGTCTGCGGTGACCACGGGCCCGGCGGTGCTTTCCCAGGCCTCTGCCGGGGTGCAGATCATTCGTGATGGCCAGACCATGGCCGCGCAGCCCGGCAGCCAGTTGCTGCTCGGCGACACGATCCGCGTGCCCGCTGACGGTGGCGCGCAGGCCTTGTTCTCCGGCAGCGGCGGGCAGCAATTGGTCGGAACCTTTGCCGGCGGAACCGAAGCAACGCTCAACTTTCGCGGTACCGAGGAAGGCACGGGCGTGATGTCGCTGGATCTGGCGGCTGGCGATGTGGATGTGGCGCCGGTCAGCGCCTCCGACGCGGTGGGTCTGGTGGTCACCAAGGAAAGCTCAGAAGCAGGCGGCTCGGTGCTGGGTGATTTTCTGCTGGCAGGCCTCGCAGGCCTGGGCGCTGGAGCGCTGATCGCTTCGTCCAATGACGACGACGACGACGACACGCCTCCAGTGCTGCCTACCAATCCGACCGACACCACCAATCCAACGGATACGACTAATCCAACGGATACGACCAATCCAACGGATACGACCAATCCAACGGATACCACCAATCCGACCGATACGACCAATCCAACGGATACCACCAATCCAACGGATACGACTAATCCAACGGACACCACCAATCCAACGGATACCACCAATCCAACAGATACCACCAATCCAACGGATACCACCAATCCAACGGATACCACCAATCCAACGGATACGACCAATCCAACGGATACCACCAATCCAACGGATACCACCAATCCAACGGATACCACCAATCCAACGGATACCACCAATCCAACGGATACCACCAATCCGACCGATACCACTAACCCAACGGATACGACCAATCCAACGGATACGACTAACCCAACCGATACGACCAATCCAACGGATACCACCAATCCAACGGATACCACCAATCCGACCGATACGACCAATCCAACGGATACGACCAATCCAACGGACACCACCAATCCAACGGATACGACCAATCCAACGGATACGACCAATCCGACCGACACCACCAATCCAACGGATACCACCAATCCAACGGATACCACCAATCCAACGGATACCACCAATCCAACGGATACGACCAATCCAACCGATACCACCAACCCAACCGATACGACCAATCCAACGGATACGACCGATCCAACAGATACGACCAATCCAACGGATACAACCGATCCCACGGACACCACCAATCCGACCGACGGTCCCGATGACGGATCCGGTCTGATTACCACCGTGCAGGACGTGGTTGATAACCTGTTGCAGGGAACGGTGGCTGCGCCGGTCGTCGATCTGGTCAATGCCTTGGTAGATCCTGCGGGCAGCACCCTGGGCACGGTCACCAGCCTGCTGGAAAACCTCACCAACACCGAAGGCGGCCTGGGTGCGCTCACGCAACTGGTGAATGGCCTTGCCAACACCAATAACGAAGGCCTGGAGCCGCTTGTGTCGACCCTGAACGGACTGGTGGCAGGACTGGCCGATCCATCGGGCAATGGCGGTGTGCAGCAGTTGGTCAACGACGTGGTCGGCGGCCTGCTCGGTGCTGGCGGTCTGGGCGGACTGCTGGGTGGTCTGCTCAATGGCGGCAGCGGTGGCGGCGGCACCAACCCCGGCGACGGCGTGGTCACCGCCACGCAGGATGTGGTCGACAACCTGTTGGGCGGCACGGTTGCCGAGCCGGTGGCCGACCTGGTCAACGCGCTGACCCACCCCGACGACGGCACGCTGACCGCGGTCACCAATGCGCTGGAAAGCCTCACCAGCGTCAGCGGCGGTCCGGTCGCCGTGCTCACCGAACTCGTCAATGAGCTGGCGAACGTGCCCGGCTCCAGCCTGGAGCCGCTGATCGATACGCTCAACGGCCTCATCACCGAGCTGGCCAGTGCCGGCGACGGCGCAGGCTCGGTGCAGGATGCAGTGGAAAACCTGCTGGGCGAGGACGGCGCCCTGGGCGGACTGCTGGCCGAAGGCGGCTTGCTGGCCGGCGTGGGCGGCCTGCTGGGCAATCTGTCGGGCGGCGCGGGCGGTGGCTCGGGCAATGAAGGTCCGGGCCTGGTCACCTCGACCCAGACCGTGGTCGACAATTTGCTGGGCGGCACCGTGGCGGCACCCGTGGCCGACCTGCTCAATGCGCTGACGCACCCTGATGACGGCACGCTTTCGGATGTCACCAGCGCGCTCGAAAGCCTGACCAGCGCCGAAGGCGGCCCGCTCGCGGTGCTGACCGAGCTGGTCGACCAACTGGCGACCATTCCCGGCGAAGGTCTGGAACCCCTGCTGGACACGCTCAACAGCCTGGTGACCGATTTGGCCGGCAGCGGCAACGGCGCGAATGGCTCGCTGCAGGATGTGGTGGAAAACCTGCTGGGCGAGGACGGCGCCCTGGGCGGACTGCTGGCCGAAGGCGGCTTGCTGGCCGGCGTGGGCGGCCTGCTGGGCAATCTGTCGGGCGGCGCGGGCGGTGGCTCGGGCAATGAAGGTCCGGGCCTGGTCACCTCGACCCAGACCGTGGTCGACAATTTGCTGGGCGGCACCGTGGCGGCACCCGTGGCCGACCTGCTCAATGCGCTGACGCACCCTGATGACGGCACGCTTTCGGATGTCACCAGCGCGCTCGAAAGCCTGACCAGCGCCGAAGGCGGCCCGCTTGCGGTGCTGACCGAGCTGGTCGACCAACTGGCGACCATTCCCGGCGAAGGTCTGGAACCCCTGCTGGATACGCTCAACAGCCTGGTGACCGATTTGGCCGGCAGCGGCAACGGCGCGAATGGCTCGCTGCAGGATGTGGTGGAAAACCTGCTGGGCGAGGACGGCGCCCTGGGCGGACTGCTGGCCGAGGGCGGCTTGCTGGCCGGCGTGGGCGGACTGCTGGGCAATCTGTCGGGCGGCGAAGGTGGCGGCACCGGCGGCGATTCCTCCGGCCTCATCACATCGGCGCAGGATGTAGTCGACAACCTGCTGGGCGGCACCGTGGCCGCTCCCGTGTCCAGCCTGCTCGACGCGCTGATCTCGCCGGACGACGGCACCCTGTCCCAGGTGACTGGCGCGCTGGAAGACCTGACCAGCACCGCTGGTGGACCGCTGAGCGTGCTGACGGAACTGGTGGACGGCCTGACCCAGGTGCCTGGCCAGGGCCTGGAGCCTGTGATCGGCGTGCTGAACGATCTGATTGCCGGCATTTCCGACAACGGTGGGACCGCGGGCCTGGGCGGCATTGTCGAAGGCGTATTGGGTGACAACGGCTTGCTGGGCGGCCTGCTGGGCGGTGATGGCGGTCTTCTGGGCGGCCTGGTCGGCGGTGATGGCGGTCTGCTGGCCGGCGTGACCGGCGATGAAGGCCTGCTGGGTGGGCTGCTTGGCGGTGAAGGCGGCCTGTTGGCTGGCGTGACCGGCGACGAAGGCCTGCTGGGTGGACTGCTTGGCGGTGAAAGCGGCCTGCTGGCCGGTGTGACCGGCGATGAAGGCCTGCTGGGTGGGCTGCTTGGCGGTGAAGGCGGCCTGCTGGCCGGTGTGACCGGCGACGAAGGCCTGCTGGGTGGACTGCTTGGCGGTGAAGGCGGCCTGCTGGCCGGCGTCACGGCAAACGACGGTCTGTTCGGCGGACTGCTTGGCGGTGAGGGCGGCCTGCTGGCTGGCGTGACCGGCGACGAAGGCCTGCTGGGTGGGCTGCTTGGCGGTGAAGGCGGCCTGTTGGCTGGCGTGACCGGCGACGAAGGCCTGCTGGGTGGCGTGCTTGGCGGTGAGGGCGGCCTGCTGGCCGGTGTGACCGGCGACGAAGGCCTGCTGGGTGGCGTGCTTGGCGGTGAAGGCGGCCTGCTGGCCGGTGTGACCGGCGACGAAGGCCTGCTGGGTGGCGTGCTTGGCGGTGAAGGCGGCCTGCTGGCTGGCGTCACGGCAAACGACGGTCTGTTGGGCGGACTGCTGGGCGGGGACACGGGCCTGCTGGCTGGCGTGACCGGCCCACAGGGGTTGCTGGGCGGCTTGCTGGGTCAGACGGGTGGGGCCGGTGGCCTGTTGGGCGGTGGTGGCGGACTGCTCGGTGGCCTGCCGGGCCAAAGCGCTGCCTCCACGGTCGCCAGCGTTGAGTCGGCAGGACAGGAGTCCATTGCCGTGGCGATCAGCAGCCTGTCCGAAGGTGGCAGCGATGCCGCCTCCATCCTGGCCCAGCCGCTGCAGCACAACCTGTTTGCCTGACGCTCCCGCGTGGCGCGTCGCGCCACGCCAACGCCCATGCCGTGGCCGTCGCGGGCCATGGCATGGGCACAAAAGGATTGCCATGTTCAAGAACCATCAGATCTACACCACCTTGCTGCTGGCCTGCGCGCTCGCGGCCTGCAGCAGCGCCCCGAGCACCAGCTCGCAACGCAGCGAACAGCACTATTCATTCGGCAAGCAGCCAGCGCCAGCGGCGCCGGTCAATACCGACACCGCCCGCGTGGCGCCGGTGGTGGCTCAGCCGCAACAAGGCAGCAAGGGGCCACAAAACGTGGCGCATATCGTCTATTTCGACTTCGATTCGTATACCGTGAGGGCGTCGGATCGCGCCATCTTGGAAAGCCACGCACGCTGGCTGCGGGACAATCCGCAGCAGTCGCTGGTGCTCCAGGGCCATACCGATTCGCGCGGCGGCATCGAGTACAACCTGGCGCTGGGCCAGAAGCGCGCCCAGGCCGTGCGCTCCGATCTGCAGCTGCTGGGCGTGCCGCAGCAGCGTCTCGAAGCCGTGAGCTACGGCAAGGAGCAGCTGGCCGACCCCGGCAGCAGCGACGCCGCGCATCAGCGCAACCGCCGCGTGGAATTCGAGTACCGATGAGCTGACCCCTCCGCCCTGCCGCTCGACTGCTAGGACAGCCTTGATCCGCAAGCCCCTCCTCCCCACTGCCGGACACGCTCTGCAGCCGCAGGAGCCCCGGATCACCCTCTCCCATCAGTTGAGCGCCAGCCTGCGGCATCTCAAACCCCGCGTCACGCTGCTACCCGAGCCATACGCGTGCTGCGTGCTGTTTTTCACCGTGGCGGCCGAGGGTGCGCAGTCGGGCGTGTTTTTCGTGCGCCGCACCACGCTCGAGGCGGCGTGGCGCGAAGGCACGACCCGCGTGCGCCAGTGGGCCTGGATGCGGCAGCTGCCCGCCGTGGAGCTGCGCATCGACTGGCCCGATGAAATCGTGGTGATAGGCAACCGCATTCCCACGCTATACCAGTGGAAAGCGGCCTCGGCCTGGGCGCTGGCGGACGACGACCTCGAACATGCAGAACTCATACCGCCGCTGGCGCTGGCCAGTGCCGGCAACAACCTGCGCAACACCCCACTGAAACCATTCGACGCCACGCCATTGCCACTGCTTGCCGACGTCAACCTGCTGCTGCGGCTGCAGGGCTTGCATATGGACCAAGAGGGAGTGCAGACCGAACTACCAACCATTTCAGGGCCCCAGCGTTCCCCCGCTGCGACGCGCTAATGGGCGCTGGGTGGGCAACGCGTCGGTATTTCGCGTCGCGTCACCACGGGGCGGCAAAAGCCAATGGGCTGTGCCTGCAGGTGAATCGAAACACCATACTTACCTCAACAGCAAGCGACTTATCACTTTCAGGCACTTCGATATATCGAAAATCGCATGAACAGTAATGGATGGCGTACATGCGCCATCGCACCAATACGGCGCACAACACAGAAAGAATATCCCCACGAAGGCGCAAAACTCAGGGTTTTCCATTACCCAGCATCGTGCCAGCCTCACGCGGTGGCGATGTCGCACTCCCACTGAAAGACCCGACGTATAAGAAACATTTCGGGTATCCCCCAGTGGCTGTCAACCATGCGCCATTCTCCGGACGCTGATTCCAGTTAATAACCAGGTGCTCGCCTAAGGGAAATCGCCAGTGGTCTGTGCCGCGTGCAACATTCTCGCTCGCACATTGGCACAGGACATGGTGGGGCGGCATCGGCTCGAATCGCAAAAAACCGAAACCGAAAGAACATTTCCGCGCATACGACCATTTGCCCGACATAGACCAATCGCAGGAAAATTTCTCTGGAAGGTGAGCGATACGATGGCCGGTCCAAAGCGAAACAATACGAAGCAATCGACCTGACATACCAACGCAGTCTGCTGGATTGTTTGGACCTATACCAATGGCACTCTCAAGTCTCACTAAAACCCATTAGGATTTAGGTTAAAAAAACAACTAATTACTGAATTACACTAATCCAAACACTGATTAACATCAAAGTGCCATCGATTGTTGAAAGGCAAGCACCAAAGATCCGATAGCAAAAACTATCAGTTAACGACATTAATAGCATAGGGTCATACCAGCCTCCTTTTCTGCAAGGAAAAGGTCTGCGTCATTTACTTCTCGAGACGGCTAGCATCCTCATGCTTCAATACCTTTTACCCCGCCAATTGCTCAATGCCGTCGACCAAGACGCGCAGAATGGCACGACGCCGGGGTATGGGGCGGCCATCAGGTATTCATTTGACCGGGCCGCGCGCCATCTGCGCCGGGCGGCATGGCTTTCACTGCCCATCAGCCTGCTGGGCTTGCTGCCTTCGATTTTCATTCTCCAGGTCTATAACCGGGTGATTTCCCGCGGCGGCATTGCGACGCTGACAGCCATGGTCGCGGGCGTGCTGTGTTTTCTCGGCCTGGAGCTGTGGCTGCGCCGCCGGCGCGCCCATGCGCTGCGCGAAGCCGGCGCGACCATAGACCGTGAAGTTTCCCAGTCGCTGATGGACTGCATGCTGCGCCACCCGCTGCTTACGCTGGAAGGTCGCCCCTCCAGCCAGTGGCTGCAGCTGTTCCGCGATATCGGCGCCATGCGTTCCTGCGTTTCCGGCGGCCTCGCGGCTTCCGTGCTGGATCTGCCCATGGCCCTGCTAGCGCTGGTGGTCATAGGCATCATTGCCTGGCCGGTGCTGCCGGTGATCCTGATGGCGATGCTGATCCTGGGTGTGCTGGCCTGGTGGTGGGCTGATGAAGTGCGCAGCGCGCGCGTGGAGGAAATCGAGCAGGCGCGCCAGCTCGACCGCGGCACGGCCGAGATCTGCAATGCGCGCTCCACGCTCAAGGTGCTGGGCTATGACGCAGCGGCCAAGCAGTCCTGGCAGACCGGCTACGATCGCTGGCTGGGCGAGAGCTTTCGCAAGAATGGCGACATTGAAAATGCGCGTGAAACCAGCCATGTGCTGCTGACCTTCTTCTCCGTCGCGGTGATCACCGTCGGTGCGATTGCCATCAACGCCCAGTGGATGAGCATAGGCAGCCTGATGGCCGTGAACCTGCTGTCGGGCAAGGCGCTGGGGCCGATCGCCCAGCTCGCGAGCAACTGGCGCTCTCTGGCGCGTGCCAACGAAGCCACGGCGCGGCTGCAGGCCGTACTGCGCGAGCCGCTGGAACCCGCGGCGCAGAGCGTCGAGCCACCGCGCCCGCGTGGCGGCTTCCGGCTCGACAACGTCAGCTTCCACTACCCCTCTGGCCATGTCGCTCTGGACCAGGTCTCGCTGCAGATGGGCCCCGGCGGCATCCACGCCATTCTCGGGCGCAACGGCGCGGGCAAGTCCACGCTGGCCAAGTTGCTGGCCGGCCTGTACCAGCCCACGCAGGGCAGCCTGTTCATCGATGAGTACGACGTGGCGCAGTTCTCGCGCGCCGACCTGGGGCGCTGGGTCGGCTGCCTGCCCCAGCAGTCGTACTGGTTCAGCGGCCCCATCATCGATACGCTGCGCATGGTCAGCCCGGACGCTGACAGCAACCGCATCTTCATCGCCTGCCGCCTCTCGGGCGCGCACGATTTCATCAGCCGCCTGCCCAATGGCTACCAGACGGTGCTGGGCGAAGGCGGCGCCGGCCTGTCGGCGGGCGAGCTGCGCAAGCTGGGTCTGGCCCAGCTGTTCCTGCGCAATCCCTCGGTGCTGATTCTCGACGAGCCCAGCAACGACCTCGACTTCGACAGCGAGACGGCGCTGCTGCACACCCTCAAGCAGATTTCGCTCAAGCACACCATCGTGGTCGTCACGCATTCGCTGCGCGTGGCATCGCTGGCCCAGCATGTCTACCACGTGCGCGGCGACGGCCAGGTCGACCATGGCTCGCCCGAAAGCATGCTGCCGCCGCTTTTTGGTCTCGCGCGCAGCCCCACCGCGCCGGCCGCAGCCCCCTCTGCAGCGGCGGTCGGCGACACGGCCGCCACCGCCACTGCTCCTTTGATGGTGTGACGATGAACGACCATCAAGACCTCCCCGAAGTGCTGCGCGACGCGCGCCAAGCCGGCAATGCACCTGCAGCGGCGAGCGAATCGGGCCCGCCCAGCCACAAGCCACGCCGCATCACCCGGCAGCGGCTGCTGGTGGCCGCACTGGGCGGGCTGGTGCTGGTCGGCCTGTTCTACCCGGTGGAGAACGTGGTGGTCGCCAGCGGCCAGGTGATTCCCTCGGACCGCGTGCAGACCGTGCAGCATCTGGAAGGCGGCATCGTGACCGCCGTCCACGTGAAGGAAGGCCAGACCATCGCCAAGGGCCAGGAGATCCTGGAGATCGACCTGGGCGGCGCCAGCCTCAACCTCGAGCAGTTGACCGCGCGCAGCGCCACGGCCCAGGCGGTGCGCACGCGCCTGACGGCCGAAAGCCTGGGCGAGCAGCTGCAGGCCAAGGATTTTCCCAAGGAAGTGGATCAGCGCATCGTGCGCTCGGAGCTGGGCGCCTTCAGCGCGCGCGCACTCGAGCAGCGCGGCAGCCTGGCCTCGTCGCAGGCGCTGCTGGCCCAGGCGCACGGCGACGTGGCGCAGATCCAGGCGCGCATCAAGGGGCTGGAAAGCAGCCTGCGCCTGTATGAACAGGAAGCCGCGATTGCCAACCAGCTGGCCGCCGAACAGCTGATCGGCCAGCTCGAGGTCATCGACAAGCAGCGCGCGCTGGAGGCGGTGCGCACCGACCTGGCCGCCGCGCGCCAGAACCTGGTGAGCAACCTGGCCAAGGTCGAGCAGGCCCAGGCCAAGCTGATGGAGACCCAGGGTGCGTTTCGCCGCCGCGCCTCCGACGAACTGGCCCAGACCGAGCGCGAGCTGATGAGCCTGTCGGAAGACCTGTCGCGCGCGCAGAACCAGCGCACCCGCACCGTGGTGCTGGCGCCCACCGAAGGCATCGTCAAGGGCCTGCGCAGTTCGGGCGCGGGCTGGGTCGTCAAGCCGGGCGAGGCAATACTGGAAATCGTGCCGGACAAGGACGAAGTCGTGGTCGAGGCGCGCCTGAACCCCTCGGACCGCGGCTATGTCTTTGTCGGCCAGGCCACCAAGGCCAAGATCACGGCCTATGACTACCTGCGCTACGGCTTTGTGCAGGGCAAGGTGCGGCTGGTCTCGGCCGACGCCGACCGCGACCCCAACCATCCGGATTCGCCGTCCTATTTCCGCATCCAGGCCAGCCTGCAGCAGCCCTGGGTGGGACGCGCCGACAACCGCATCACCACCGGCATGCAGGCCGAGCTGGATCTGCTGGTCGGCCATGAACCTTTCATCTGGTATCTGCTGCGCCCCGTGCTGCATATCCAGAGCGAAGCCTTCCGGGAGCCATGATGCGCATGACCGGCCCGCTCCCCCGAACCAGCCAGCGTGCAGTGCGCGCGGCATGGCTGCTGGGCGGTGTGTTGGCCGTGTCAGCCGCCGTCGCACAGTCACCGCAGACTCCCGATCCGGCTGCGGCCGCGCCTGTGACCATACCGGCGCCGAAGGCGCCAAGCACCCTGCCCCTGCAGCTGGCGCCCCAGCTGACCCCGGGTTCGCTGGCCGACAACCAGTCGCAACGACAGCTGCTGCAAGCACTTCACGAGATGCTCAATGCGCATCCCGATGTGCTCAAGGCGCGCTCGGCGCTCGAGTCCGCAGGCCATGACCTGAATTCCGCCAAGGGCGCACGCTGGCCCAGTTTCAAGGCCGGCACCTCGTCGGGCACGGCATCGATTGCCCAGGGCCAGCGCCGTGAGTCCTATACCGCCATCAATGCCGAAGTGCGCATGAGCCTGCTCGACGGCGGCGCCATTGGCGCGGGCATACGCTCGGCCGAGGAAATGGAAGCCGCGCAGGACAGCGTGCTCTACAGCACCCGCCAGAACGTGCTGCTGGAAGCCTTGACCGCCTTGCTCGAGCTGCACCGCTTCGAGCGCAAGGCCCAGGTGGCGGCCGAATCCGCCGCCATCATCGGCCAGCTGGCGCATGTCGAGCAGCGGCGTGCCGAACTGGGCGCCGTGGGCCGCAATGACCTGCGCCGCGCGGCTTCGCGCCAGGCCAGTGCACTGGCCGAGCAGCACGCGCTGCAGGCGCAGCGGCTGGATGCGCTGGCGCGCTTCACGCGCTACTTCAATTACACGCCTACGGGCACGGCCCTGCCCGATCTGCAGGTACCGGCCTACTGGCTGCCGGCCAACGAACCGGCGGCACTGCTGGCCGCGGAGAACCACAGCTCCGAGCTGCGCGAGTCGCGCCACATGATAGAGCGGGCGACCGCCGAGGTCGAACGCAGCAAGGCCCAGCGCTTTCCCACGCTGGCCGGGGTCGTCGCCCATACCAAGGATCCCAAGGGCGTGCTCTACAACGCCGGCACGCGCTATGGCGTCGAGCTCAACTGGAACTTCGGCAATGGCTTCGAGCTGCGCGACCGCATTCTCAAGGCCATCAATGAATTGCAGGCCCAGGAAGCCCAGCAGGAAGCCGTGCGCCGCCAGGTGCAGGAAACCGCTTCGGCCAGCTGGGGCCGCTGGCAGGCCGGGCGCGAGCGCGAAGCCCAGCTCAGCGGTGCGGTGCGCGAGGCCCGCAGCGCATTCGACGGCTACCGCCGGCTGCTGGAAGTGGGCCGTGGCAGCCTCTCCCAGGTGCTGGATTCTCAACTGGAAATGCAGCGCCTGATGCTCGACGAAGCCGATGCCCGCTACGACCAGCGCATCAACGGCCTGCGCCTGATCCGCACCACCGGCCAGCTGCTGCCCGCGCAGCTGCCGGACCAATGGCTGGACCGGCTGTTTGCAGCGCCCGCCGATGGCAGCCCGCCGTCGGCGCTGGCCAGCGCCGCCTACCCCGGCGCCGGCGCCGCCCCCACCCCATCCATCGCGCCCGCCGCACAGCCCCTGCAGCTGCGGCTGGAAGCCCGTCTTTCCTCCACGCTGCCTGCAGCCCCCCAGAACCTGACGACCAACCACGCATTGCGATGGTGAACACCTGAGTTTCCGACCGCGGCAGCGAGCGCTAGCCCATCGCCCGCCCGCCGCTTTATCTCCATGGGCCGCTCTTTTGAATGGAATCAAAATGACCAATCTCATCCAACGCTTCTGGAATGACGAAGAAGGTGCTACGGCCATTGAATATGGGCTGATTGCGGGGCTGATTGCGGTGGCGATCATCACTGCGGTGACGGCTATCGGAACAGATCTGACCGGGCTTTTCGAAAACATCTCGACGGAGCTTGTGAAGGGCAAGACAACACCGACCTAACAGCTACGACCAAGCCATGCGAATACCCGCTCTCCTGATGCTTCCATGCCTGCTCTGGCTGATCGCCATAGCCGTCATGGACCTGCGTATCCGCAAGGTGCGCAACTGGATGGTGCTGCTGGGCCTGGGCATGGGTGTCATTGCCTTGATTGGTAACGCACAGCCCTTCCAGGTTCCGACCTGGAAGGCGATTCTTGGCATGCTCGCGGCCTTTGCCGCGCTGCTGCCGTTCTACGCGCTGCGCTGGATGGGGGCGGGAGACGTCAAGTTTGCCGCCGTCATCGGGCTGTGGCTCGGGCTTTCGCCGGCGCTGCTGGTGATCTGGATAGGCGGCAGCCTGCTGGCCGGCGCGCATGGCGTGCTGGTGCTGGCATCGCGCTGGGCCAGGACCACGCCCTTGGCCAGTTGGCTGCAGGCGCGCGTTCCGATGCGCATCGCCGCCGCGTTGATGCCGCCCGAACACCGCGCTTTGGCCAGCGATGGCAAGCGGGTGATCGAGCGCAGCATTCCCTACGCCGGCTACATGGCGCTGACGGCGATCTGGCTGCTGCTCGCGCACAGAACCGCGCTGTTTTCCTAGAAAGGCATTTGCATGCAGGCATTCACCGCGACCGGGAATTTTGCTTTCGAAGTCGTTTCAACGCGAACTCGCGGCGAAAGCAAAGTTTCCACACGGCCACTCCACCCGATTCGTTTCAACCATCACGCTGCAAAGGCATGTACGCCATGAACCTCACCAAGATTCTTGCCGGGCTGCTGCTGGTGCTGGCCATTGTCCTGGCCGTTGGCGCCTGGCTGCTGAGCCGCCCCTCCAGCCGTCCGGTCGCGGCGGCGGGCGCCGAACTTCCGGCCGCGCCCAAGGCGCCGGCCGCGCAGCATGCGGTGGTGGTGGCGGCCAAGGCCATTGCCGCCGGCCAGCGCCTGGGCGCCGACGATGTGAAGCTGGCCCAGATGCCGGCTGCCATTGCCCACAGCTTCAACCAGCCCGCCGACGTGGTGGGCCGCACCAGCGTGATTGCCATTGCGCAAGGCGCGCCGCTGTTCGGCCAGCAGTTGCTCAATGGCCTGGCACTGCAGCTGGAAAGCGGCCAGCGCGCGGTGTCGATTGCCGTGAAGGAACCCATGGCCGCGGGCCACCATGTGCGCCCCGGCGACTTCGTCGATGTGTTCTTCACGCTGGACGGCAAGACCGACCAGGCCGTGGTCGATACCCAGACCCGGCTGTTGCTGGCGCGCAGCCGCGTGCTGGCCTATGGTGCGGCCAGCGTGGAGAACCCGCCCCCCACCGCGGCCCAGCGCCAGGAGCAGGAGGACAGCGCCAGCAATGTACGCCGCGCGCGCGAGGGCCAGAATGCCCGGCCCGACAACGCCAACACCGCCGTGCTGGCCGTGGCGCTGGACGATGTGCAGCGCCTGACCCTGGCCGAGAAATATGGCCAGCTGACCCTGGCGCTGCGCCACCCCGACGACACCAGCGTGCCCGATGCCGCGCTGTTCGCGGCGCTGCCCACGGTGCTGCAGCCCGTTGCCGGCCGTCTGGCCAAGGGCGAGACCCTGCAGGCCGTGGACCGCTCCTATGCCGGCATGCGCTTCAAGGACCTGGCCACCGGCGCGCAGGCCAGGAATGCGCCGCGCCCGGCGGCCGCCCCGCTCAATGCCCGCGCCACGCCCCGCCCACAGACGCCGCAGCCGCCCCGCCAGCAGACCGTGGAGCTGTACCAGGGAAGCACCGCCCAGACCGTGAGCTACTGATACCGCGCCGGCCCTACAGGTAGAGACCATGAACACCGCAATCCTTTCGCACCCGACCTTTCTTGGCCTCATGGGCAGCCTGGCGCTGACCGGATATCCGCTGGCCACGCTGGCGCAGCCGGCGCCGGCCGCGACGCCCCTGTCCACCGATACCGCCGCCGCGCCGGTGCTGGAGCTGACCGTGGGCCAGCAGCATCTGCTGCGCGAAGGCGCGGCGGTGGCGCGCATTGCGGTGGGCGATCCCAACCTGCTGGATGTCAAGGTGCTGCGCGACCTGTCCAGCGCCAGCGCGCGCGCTGCGGGCACGCCGCGCAGCGCGCAGCTGCTGCTCACGCCCAAGGCCGCGGGCCGCACCACCCTGGTGGTCTGGCCGGCCGACAATGGCGCGCCGCAGACCCGCGAGGTGCAGGTGGGCCTGCCGCGGCTGCTGCTCGAGCGGCGCCTGGCTTCGGTGCAGCAGCATGCGCAGGCCCTGGCGGAAATGCGCGTGACCGCGCCCCGGGACGCGGTGCTCGTGGACCGCGCCCAGGTCGAGGTGAGCAGCAATACCGTGCAGGTCGATGTGCAGGTGGTGGAATTCAAGAAGTCGGCGCTGCGCCGCGCGGGCGTGAATCTGACCAGCGGCCGCAACAACCATGGATTCAATTTCAGTGTCTACACCCCGGGCACCAGCAGTGGCGGCGGCACCTCTGCCGGTTCAGGAACGGGCAATGGCTCGTCGTCCATTGCCAGCGCCATGAACCTGGTGCTGGGTTTTCAGAATGCCTTCAGCGGCAGTGGCATTCGAGCCGAGCTGGGCTTTCTCGAAGGCAATGGCCTGGCACGCGTGCTGGCCAAACCGACCCTGGTCGCGCATACCGGCCAGAGCGCGAGCTTTCTGGCCGGCGGCGAGATCCCGATTCCCGTGCCGGGGCGCGATGGCAATGTGGCGATCGAATACAAGGAATTCGGCGTCAAGCTGCAGCTCACGCCGACCATCCTGTCCGATGATCGCATCGCGCTCAAGGTGGCGCCAGAAGCCAGCGACCTCGATTACACCCAGGGCGTGACCATCAGCGGGGTGTCGGTGCCCGCCGTGCGCACGCGCCGCGCCGACACCATGGTCGAGCTGGCCGATGGCGAGAGCTTCATCATCGGTGGCCTGGTGAACCGCTCGACGATTTCCAGCGTCAGCAAGGTGCCGCTGCTCGGTGACCTGCCCATCCTCGGCGCCTTCTTCAAGAACCTGAATTACTCGCAGGAAGAAACCGAGCTGGTGATCATCGTCACGCCGCGCCTGGTCCAGCCCCTGCCGGTCAATGCCAACCTGGAAGCCATGCTGCCCGGCGCGCGCTCGGAAAATCGCAATGCAGGCCAGGTCTGGGGGCCTTACATGCTGGGCGCGCCATGGGTCAACTCGGCCGTGCCGGGCTTTTCGTATTGATGCCATGAGCAAAGAACCATTTGTCTCACCCCCGGGCGGGGATTCGTCCCCGACCCCATCGCTGGCCGACCTGCTGGGCGCGCATACGCGTGCACGCGCCGAGGCCCCCGAAGCCCAGGACCCGGCACCGCCGGCCGCCGATGGCGTCGCCACGCCGGGCATGGCGACGCCAGCTGCCGCCCAGGGCCATCTGCGCTTCACCGATCGCCTGCCTTCGCCGCTGCAGCAAAAAGCATCGGTGGATGCCCCCGGTTCGCTCGATCCCAAGGTACCGCTGCTGTTGGTCCATGCGGGGTTCTCGGAAGGCGCGCTCATCCAGACCTGGATGCAGCATGTGATGAAGGGCTCGTCGCTGTACCTGGCGCGCTTTCAGGAACGCGTGACCGATCTGGTGCTCGATCACCAGCCCTACGCGCTGCTGATCCAGTTCGATCCCTGCTGCATCGATGCGGCGGTGGCGATCTCGGCGCAGCTGCAGACGCAGTACCCGCATATTCCACGGCTGGCCATAGGCCGCGCGCGCCACTCCCAATGCATGCTGGCCGCGCTGCGCACCGGCGTGCAGGACTTTCTGGACATCGATGGCTCGGTCGACACCGCGCAGCAGGTGATACACCACCTGCTGGTCAGCCCGCCGGCGGCCAGCCTGCATGAATCGCACGCGCCGCAGACCGCGATTGTCTCGGCGCGCGCCGGCCTGGGCTGCAGCCTGCTGGCCGCGCATCTGAGCGCGCATCTGCAGGCCCGGCTGCAGGCCCCGCAGCCCGCGCTCGCCGCACCGGCCGGCGCTGCGGGCAGCGCCGACGGCAGTACCGAGGAAGCGCTGTCCAACCTGCTGATCGAGCTCGGCCACCCGGGCGGCGATTGCGCCATCTATCTCAACACGCCCGGCGACTTCGGCTTCAACGATGCCGTGCACCAGCAGCGCCGCCTGGACCGGCGCATGGCGCAAAGCGCCATCGCGCGCCATGCCAGCGGCCTGCGGCTGCTGACGCTGGCGCGCCAGTCGCCCGGCGGCACGTCCAGCGAAGTGCAGGCCCTGCTGCATCGCCTGGGCAATTATTTCCGCCACATCGTGCTGGACTTGGGGGCCTGCGACTCCATGCAGATGCTCAAGGATGTGCTGCCCGGCGCCAGCGAGATCTGGGTGCTGTGCGACCAGAGCGTGGCCAGCGTCGTGGGCACGGCCGAGATGCTGCAGCAGCTCGAAGCGCTGCACGTGCCGCGCAAGCGCCTGCAGCTGATCGTCGGCCGCCACGACAGCCGGCTGGAGCTGAGCGCGCAGCAGATCGCGCGCCAGTTGCAACTGCCGTTGCTGGCCCGCCTGCCCGAGCGCCGGCGCGAGCTGTCGCAGGTGGTCAACCAGGGCATGCTGTTTGCGCCCCACCAGCGGCGCGAGCCCTATGTGCAGGCCGTGGCCACGCTGGTGGACCGCCTGCTGGCCGATCACCATCCGCAAACGGCGCCGCCCAAAGTCGCCGCTGCCAGCCCTCTGACCCGACTGCTGCAACGCCTGCGCGCCCACACACCATGATGACCCCGGCTTACCCCTCTCCCGCGCAAAACGGCTCCGCCGACTTCGAAAGCAGCGCGCTGTTTGTCGAGCTCAAGCACAACGCCTACGAACATCTGCTCAGCCGCATCGAGGAGCTGGGGGCCGAGTTCGGGCGCTGGTCGCGCGCGGCGATCGCCCAGTTCGTGGCGCTGGAACTGGACAGCTATATACGCCTGCACGCCGTGCCGGTGAACGAGCTCGAGGCGCAGCAGGTGGCCGGCGCGCTGACGCGCGAACTCACCGGTCTGGGGCCGCTGCAGACGCTGCTCGACGATGCCGCCGTCGAAGACATACTGATCAACGGCTACCAGGAAATCTACGTCTCGCGCGGCGGCATGCTCAAGCGCGAGACCTCGCATTTCAAGGACGATGAGCATGTGCTGCGCATCGTGCGCCGCATCCTGGCGCCGCTGGGCCGGCGCCTGGACGAATCCAGCCCCATGGTCGATGCACGCCTGCCCGACGGCGGGCGCATCAATGTGATCATCGCGCCGCTGTCCATCGACGGGCCCTCGGTGTCCATCCGCAAGTTCCGCAAGGATCCGCTGACGCCCCAGGAGCTGGTGCAGCTGGGCACCTTCAATGCCGACATCTGCCGCATCCTGGAGATGGCGGTACAGGCGCGCTGCAACATCCTGGTCAGCGGCGGCACCAGCTCGGGCAAGACCTCGCTGCTGAATGCGCTGGCGACCTTCATTCCCAGCCGCGAACGCATCGTCAGCATCGAGGACACGGCCGAGCTGTCGCTCAACCACAGCCATGTGGTGCGGCTGGAGAGCCGCCCGGGCGGCTTCGATGGCACGGGCCATGTGAGCATTCGCGACCTGCTGGTCAACAGCCTGCGCATGCGCCCGGACCGCATCATCGTTGGCGAAGTGCGCAGCGGCGAGGTGCTGGACCTGCTGCAGGCCATGAACACGGGCCATGACGGCTCCATGGGCACCATTCACGCCAGCTCGCCGCGCGAATGCCTGTACCGTGCCGAGATGCTCGCCGGGTTTGCCGGATTTCAGGGCAGCGAGACCAGCCTGCGCCGCCAGATTGCCAATGCCGTGGACTTCATCGTGCAGATCGGGCGCCTGTCCAATGGCCGGCGCCGTCTGCTGTCGCTGACCGAGATCACCGGCATGTCGGACAACATCATCTCCATGCAGGAGCTGTACCGCTACGAGCCACAGATCGGCGCCGATGGCCAGGAACTCGACCACTGGGTGTCGATGGGCATTTCGCCGCACTCGCCCAAGCTGCTGAGCTGGTGGCGTTCGCAGCAGCAGACTGGACAGGGGGGCGCGCGATGACCGGCATGGCGCCCGCTGTCCTGCTGCTCGGCGCGCTGGCCTGCGTGCTGCTGGCGCTGGCGCTGTGGCTGTTTGCGCAAGCGCGGCGTCAGCAGTCGCAGCGGTCCGTCGAAAGCACCTTGCAGCGCAGCCTGGAGATCCGCCGCGAGCTGCAGACCAGCGCCCCGCCCAGCCTGCCCGGCATGGCCGCGCCCCGGCTGGCGCCAACGGCGGCTGCCGGCGCCGACCGCCTGCGCTGGCTCAAGGAGCAGCTGCGCTACAAGGCCTGGGGCATTGCACCGCGCACACTGGGCTTGCTGGCGCTGGCCGCGCTCTTGCTGTCGCTGATGGCCGCGCTGCAAGGCGGTGCGCTGCTGGGCCTGCTGCTGCTGGTGGTGTGCCTGCTGCTGGGCAGCTTCGGCATCTGGCTGCGCCTGAGCCGCCGCCGCGCGAAGATGCTGAGCCAGCTGCCCGGTTTCCTCGACAACCTGGTGCGGCTGCTGTCCATCGGCAACTCGCTGCATGCGGCATTCCAGTTCGCCAGCACCAACGTGCCGCAACCGCTGGGCGGCGCGCTGCAGCAGGCCTCGGCTGCGCTCAATGTCTCGCCCGACCTGGGCCAGGCCATGGCGCAGCTCGAGCGCACCTGGGGCCTGCCCGAGTTCGGCCTGCTGGCCGCGGTGTTCCGCATGACCACGCGCTACGGCGGCCGTGCGGACATGGTGCTCGAGCGCGTATCGAGCTACATCCGCGATCGCCAGTCGGCCGAACGCGAGCTGCATGCGATGTCGGCGGAAGTGCGGCTATCGGCCTGGATCCTGGCGCTGCTGCCCATCGTCGTCGGCACCATGATCATGCTGCTCAACCAGGGCTACTTCATGCGCATGTGGACCGACGTCACGGGCCAGAAGATGATTTTCATTGCCGCCGGGCTGCAGGTAGGCGGCTCGCTGCTGCTGTACCGCCTGGCACGTCTGAGGTAGGCGCCATGCACCCGCAAGACAAGGACTTCCCATGACCGCACAGCAACTGTGGATCACCAGCCTCGCGTTGGCTGCCCTGGGCCTGCTGCTGCTGGCCGGGGCGCTGGTGTGGCAATTGCGCCGTTCGGTGCGCGCGCAGGCGCGCGTGGGCGAGGTGCTGCAGACGCGCGAAGCCAGCGCCGCGGTGATCGCGCCGTTTCCCATGCCCGGCGCAAACCCGCTGCCCGGCCTGGGCGCCAGCGACAAGGCCGAGGCGGCCATGGTGCAATCCGTGGCCAACAGCCTCAAGCCGCCCGCATGGCTGCAATCGGGGCTGTCCAGGGCGTTGTTTGCCGACGAGGACCGCAAGCTGATGGAGCAGGCCGGCCTGGAGATCGCGCGCGGCGGTCTGATCTACGTGATCAGCCGCGTGGTGCTGGCCCTGCTGCTGCCCATGCTGGTGATGCTGGTGCTCGCGCCTCAGGGGAGCAAGGCGCTGATCTACGGCTTTGCCGCGTTCGGCCTGGGAATCATGCTGCCCAAATGGCTGCTGCGCTCCAAGGCCGCGAACCGGCGCCGCTGTGTGGTCGAGGAGCTGCCGCTGTTTGTCGATCTGCTGCGGTTGCTGCAGGGCGTGGGCCTGAGCATGGACCAGAGCATGCAGATCCTGGCCACGGAGTTCAACAGCGTGCTGCGCGTGATCGGCGCCGAGCTGGCGCTGGCCAACCGCCTGCACAGCAGTGGCCGCACGCGCGAGCAGTCGCTGCAGCGCCTGGCCCATCTGGGCGCGGACGATGACCTGAGCGCCGTCGTCAACCTGCTGGTGCAGGTCGATCGCCATGGCGGCGCGGTGCAGGACCCGCTCAAGGAATTCAGCCTGCGCCTGCGCGAGAAGCGCCAGGCGAGCTTCAAGGAACGCATAGGCGTGATCACCGTCAAGATGACCGGCGTCATGGTGTTGACGCTGCTGCCGGCGCTGCTGGTGATCACCGCCGGCCCGGGCTTCACCGCCGTGATCCGTTCGCTGTCTTCAATGGGAGGGAGGTAAACCATGTCTGCCAACGCACGTATTTCATCGCTGCAGCGCAGTGCCTGCGGCCTGACGCTGGCTGCGGCATCCCTGCTGCTCGCGGCCTGTGCCGCCAAGCCCGCGCAAGGCTATGGCGCGGCCGCCGATGCGAGCCTGGCGCAGCAAGCCCAGCAGCAGCTGGAAAAAGCCGAGCAGGCCACGCAGATTGATCCGCAGCAGACCTATCTGGGCCTGATCACGCAGATGCAGCAGGCCAACCAATGGTATGCCTCGCTGGCGCACACCGAAGCCTTCGAACGCCAGTACGGCAGCAATGCGCAGATCCGGCTCAAGCGCGCCGACGCGCTGCGCAACACCGGCCAGGGCCTGGCCGCGGAAACCGCCTACCGCGCCCTGCTCGCCGATGCGGACAGCCATATCCAGGCCCGCGCCAACCGCGGCCTGGGACTGCTGTATGCGAGCCAGCAACGCTACGCCCCGGCCGTGGCCCAGCTGGAGCGCGCGCGCCAGCTCGATCCCATCGACGCCGACCTGCTGGCCGATCTGGCCTACACCCACATGCTCGACGGCCAGCTGGGCGCGGCCGCGCTGCCCATTCTGCAGGCAGCGCAGCTCGCACCGTCGAACGCGCGTGTGCAGCTGAACCTGGCGCTGTACTGGCTGGCCAGCGGCGCCCAGGACCAGGCCACGCAATTGCTGCAGCGCCTGCGCCAGCCCCAGGCCAAGAACGTTGCGCCGCTGATCGACGAGGCCTCGCTGCAGACCTTGCAGGCCCAACGGCTCACGATAGAGCGGGCCGTGCAGGCCCGCGCGCAGGCGCCCAGCCCACGCCCGGCCGAGCCTTTGCGCAGCATCGTTCTGGGCCAGGCCTCGCCGCCGCCGGCCGCCGCGCCCGCCACCCTGCCTCGAGGAGCCACCCCATGACCATTCACCTTGCCCCCACCCTGGCCGCGCTGCTGCTGGGCCTGGCCCATGCCGCCAGCGTGAGCGCTCAAACGCAGCCGCCCTTGCCCACCGATGCCCGCAGCGTGGCGCTGGTGGACATCGCCGAGCCGGCACCCGAAACGCGCCAGGCCCCGGCCGCCGACACCGCGGCGGCGGCGCCACCCGCACCGCGCCATGTGCGGCGCATCGATATCGGCGGCGCCACGCAGTCCTTGCTGGAGCTGCAGCGCAACGCCCCCGCCGTGCATGCACGCTCCATCGACGGCGAGCAGGCCAGCCGCAGCTACCAGCGCTACCTCAAGAGCTTCGAGACCACGATTCCCGAGCACTACAACACCGGTCTGGGTCTGGCGAAGCAATAAGCAAGAGACACACCATGCACCTGCCCTCCATCTCAACCATGCAACAGCGCCAACGCGGTGTGTATGCGCTGGAGTGGGCGTTTATCTTTCCGGTGTTCTTCCTGCTGACGTACGCCATCATTTGCTATGGCCTGACCTTCCTGGTGCGGGAATCCATGCAATTCGCTGTGGAGGAAGGCGCTAGGGCGGCCCTGCGATATCCGGTCGGACAGAGTTCTTCCAACTGGAATGATCGTCGGATGCTCTCTCGGCAGGCGGTCAGGGACAGCCTGGACTGGCTTCCATCCGCCATACGACCCACTGATGCGGATGTGAAGTTCACGGTCTGCTTGGTTAGCGACACGACCTGCAACCCCGACACCGTGCTGAGTCCCACACTCTCTTGCACGGCCACCGCACCTTGCATGATTCTCGTTTCCTACACGATTCAAGACTATCAAAGTCACGCCATTGCACCGGGCATTCCAGGCCTAGGACTGGTGTTGCCAACGACGCTTCAGGCAAGTTCCAGCATTCTGGTGGATCAGGAAATCTTGTGATGCGCCAAACTTCCCAAACATTTTCAGCCGCTCATCGCGCGCCGCCTGGAATCCAGCGTGGTGTAGCGGCTGTTGAATTCGCCTTGATCGCCATCGTGATGGTGACCATGCTCATGGGACTTTTTGCTTTCTGGAATGTCTTTCAAACCCAACAATCTCTTCATCGCGCTGCAGGCGATGGGTTGCGCCATGCGCTGACAATCATCACTGGTGGTACGACCCCTTGCTCGGGCGCAAACGCAGCACTGGCCAGAGCCACGACCCAAGCCTCGGTGGATGCCATAATTAAAAAGTCTCTGCAAAACAGTGGACTTTCAGCCAACAGTTTCCGAATGACCAATCCGCAATGGTCATGCACCAATACCGGCGCAGGCAATTTTAGTTTCGATGCGCAATATAACACTCCGCTGCTATTAAGCGGCGATCAAGGGTGGATCAAATATATAAAAACGCTGGAAATCAAGGAAAAGATGGTTGTCCACTTCCAACCTATCTCGTGAAGGAAAAGAATGCCACATATCCTTAATTTTCGGCGTCACATGCAAAAAGGATCGATTCTCGTTCAGTTTGCACTGACGTTTATGGTATTAGTGGTCATTCTCGGTATTCTGCAAGTAGGTTACATGTATGCAATAAAACGAGACCTTCAACGCATTGCAGACATGGCAGCATTGGAATCAACCCACGCGGAAAACTGTGCTGATGCCGCCATCGCAGGAATCAACAGCATAAGTAAACAGTGGCCAATCGGAGTGACGCCGGCTGATGATTTCTCGACGATGTTGGAGTGTGGTAACTGGACCACCAACTCGGGGTTTACATCAGGAATGAGTGAAAACGGCACATTCAACGCAATTCGTTCAACACTTACGGGCCAAACCCTGCAACTTATACCGTTTACCGAGCGTTGGATCACATCCACCGCGACCGCAGCAAAAAGAAATCCGATTGCGTCGTTTTCAGTGGGTTCCGGTGTTGCACAAATGAATGATGGCGCTCTCAACAATCTTTTATCGATGCTGCTAGGCACCAAAGTAGATCTCAGCCTGGCTGATTATCAAGGCCTAGCCAATACCCAGATCAACCTTTTGGGCATAAAGAATGCCGTGGACTTGACTGCCGGTACCTACGAAGAACTTTTGGACACCCGCATAGCTCTTGGAACTCTTATAGATACCAGCATCGATTTAGCAAAGAAAAGTCAGAATGCCACCGCTGATGTAGCTATAACCGCATTGAACGAAATCTTAAAGCTCAGCGGAACGCTGGATTTAACCAACACCTTCATTTCACTGCTTAAGGACACCAGACCCAATGGAACCCAGAAGGGGCTGTTAGACATAGGTTTGCACCGAGACAATCCATCTACCGCTTTGAACGCGGATGTGAGCGCATTGGATCTCCTTTTAGTGAGCCTGCAAGTAGCCAATAAGGATTCAGCACTCAAGCTCCCGGCTGGCTTGAATTTGGGTCCATTGGCAAAATTGACGCTGGAGGCCAAGGTTATAGAGCCGCCGGTAATTGCCACAGGCCGAGGCAAAGACGCCAATGGAAAATACTGGGCACATGCGCACACTGGCCAGGTACGTGTAGCCATTAATCTCGGCGCAGTCATGCTCGAAAGCCTTCTGCCTACCATCAATGTTTTGGAATTGATAAAAATCAAGATCGGAACCACCGAAGGCGGGCTGATTAATCTACCCATCTATGCAGAAGTAGGGTCAGCAGATGCCCGTTTGGAAAGCGTAATCTGCAATGCGCAACCACGTACCCATCACGCTTATATCGAAACCAAACCCGGCTTGGCATACGTACTGCTGGGAAAATCCCCACAGGCGATGCAGAATTATTCGGTTCCTCTGAAGGATTTACCCAGTGATTCATTTTCACTACTAGGACTTAAGCTGGAAATATCTGCATTATTTGGACTCACCCAGGTTATTGCCGACGCCAAAATCAGCACCAAAGTTGAACTCCCGATTGAAGTACCAGATTACGAAAGACTGGGCCCCTATAAATTCTCTACAGACCCACTCAATCCCACGCCAAAATCAGAGCTGACCCTTAGAGCAGGATCTGAGAAAAAACTGGGAGCGTCTCTTGGCAATGCATTGAAAGACCCGAAAAACATTCAAATCCTCAGCTCCGATGATTTGAAAATAACGGTAAAAGTCCCACTTCTTCCTGACATAACCATACCTGCAGGCGCGATTCTAGGCCCTGTACTTGAGGCTGTGCTTAAACCCTTGCTGCCCCTGCTTGGCAGCACCCTCGCATCATTAGATAGCGTTTTAGCCCCGCTCCTCCAAGCCCTGGGCCTGCAACTTGGCTACGCCGACACGGGATTGATCTGGACCGACTGCAATTCCGCACAGCTGGTTTACTAAAACTTTCCGCCGTCAACTCATCGAATACCAAGGAATCCAATAGTGAATCAGAGTGATTTGGTCGTCTACGTCTGGGAAGGCCAAGCCGATATTGCCGACCGGGTGGAACGCTGCATGCTCAGCATGGATGTGGCCGTGGTGCGCGCCGATGGACTCAATCCGCCGCCGGCCTCGGCCCTGAGCCAGCATGCGATTTCCATCGTCAGCGTGACGGTGCTCGAGGGCGCGCGCTTCAGCCGCAACCATGTCGAAGGCACGTTTGGCGGCATGCCGGTGCTCTGGGTCAGCTCCAACCTGCGCGGCGTCAACGCGGGCAGCTACGCGACCGAGTACTCGCATGTGCTGCCGTTCGACTTCACGGGCGCGGAGCTGCGCGCCATGCTGGCTCGCATCCTCCAGCGCCTGCAAAGCGCGCAGAACCAGCCCCAGCGCTCGGATGACATCATCGCCGTCGCACCCTGCATGCTGAGCCTGCTGCAGGATGTGGACACCTTTGCCGACTGCGAGCACAGCGTGCTCATCAGCGGCGAGACCGGCACCGGCAAGGAGCGCATTGCCGAGCGCCTGCATGTGCGCAACACCCACTACGGCCAGGGGCCGTTTGTCGTGGTCAACTGCGGCGCCATTCCCGATGGGCTGTTCGAGTCGCTGTTCTTTGGCCACGCCAAGGGCTCGTTCACCGGTGCCGTCACCGCGCACAAGGGTTTTTTCGAGCAGTCCAGCGGCGGCACGCTGTTTCTCGACGAGATCGCGGATCTGCCGCTGTACCAGCAGGTCAAGCTGCTGCGCGTGCTGGAAGAACGCACGGTCACCCGGCTGGGCTCGGCAACCCCGGTGCGGCTGGATTTCCGGCTCGTGGCCGCAACCAACAAGCCGCTGCGCGAACAGGTACATGCGGGGCGCTTTCGCGCCGACCTGTTCTTCCGGCTGGCGGTGATCGAGCTGCAGATGCCCAGCCTCGAGGACCGCGGCGAAGCAGACAAGCTGGCGATCTTCAGCAGCATCCTGCACAAGGTGGTTGGCGAGGAACTCATGGCCACGCTGGGCGAGCCGCCGTTCTTCATTCTCGATGCCGTGGCGCAGATGTATTTCCCGGGCAATGTGCGCGAGCTGCGCAACCTGGCCGAGCGCATAGGCGTGGCCGCGCGCCAGACGCGCGACTGGCTGGCCGGCGGCGCGACCGAACGCATTTTGCGCCAGGCGCAAAGCCTGGCGGCGGTCACTTTTCCGCTGCCGACCAGCGCCAGCGAAGCGGCGCCCACCAGCCGTGCGAACTGGGATCTCGAAGAGCGCAACCGCATCATCGTCGCGCTCGGCGCCAACGACTGGAAGCGCCAGCCCACGGCCGATCATCTGGGCATCAGCCGCAAGGTGCTGTGGGAAAAGATGCGCAAGTACCAGATCAGCAACGGCGAGCCCGAAGTGCCGTTGGCGCTGGGCCTGCCGCTGGAAGCCGACGATGAAATCGACAAGTGATCCGTCCTCCTCCCACTGCACCTGACGCTGTTTCCGCCAAATCCATCCCATGCAAAAACCCCTGATCGTTTTCGTCGGTGCCGTCTATCCCAGCCAGTACAGCCTGCTGTGCAGCCACCTGCGCGCCACCGGCCTGGCCGACAGCTGGTTCATGACCACGCCCGGCCACAAGGCCAACCACGAAAAGGACTGCGACCACCTGCTGTCGTTCCAGCCCGACGGCAAGATCGTGGGCCCGCAGAGCTACTACTACTCCAGCAAGATCGAGCGCTCGGCGCGCATCTGCCGCGGCGTGCTCAAGGCGCTCAAGGACTTCGAGAAGGCGCAGGGCCGGCGCATCGACGTCGTGGTCGCGCATTCGCTGTGGGGCGCGCCCAACTGGCTCTATGACGAGCTGGAGGCGGCCATCGTCAGCTACATCGAGTTTCCCAGCTACCGCGCGCATGGCAACGACGCGGCCTACCCGCCCGACGAAGCCCAGCGCCTGGCGGACCGCAACACCGAGATGCTGCACTTCCACCAGGTGCTGTGCAGCGACCTGACCATCGTGCCCAGCGCCCACGCGCGCTCGATGTTTCCGCCGCTGCTGCAGGACCGCATCGCGGTGCAGTTCGAGGGCTTCGACATCCAGCCGCCGCTGCGCAAGAGCGCTGCCGAAGCAGGCGCCGGGCAGCCCTTCACCGTGGCCTTCTCGGCGCGCGATCTGTCCAGCGCCAAGGGCTTCGAGACCTATATGCGGCTGGTCGACCGCATGGTGCGCGAAGGCCATGCCGACAACACGCGCTTCATTGCCATCGGCGATCCCACGGCCGCCACCTACGGCTACGAACAGCAATGGGTCGAACGCCGCTACGGCGGCAAGGTGGCGAGCTTTCGCGACCATCTGCTGCAGGTCTACCCAGCGGCGCAGGTGGTGGAGTTTCCCGGCCGCCTGCCCTATGCGGAATTTGCCGCGATGCTGGCCGGCGTCGATTTGTTTCTGTACCCCCTGCGCTATGGCGTGGCCAATTGGGGGCTGATGGAAATCCTCGCGCGCGGCGGCTGCATCATCGGCTCCAACTGGGGCTTCATCCCCGAGCTGGTGCAAAACGATGTCAACGGCCTGCTGTTGCCCGACAACGACGACGCCTGGATCGCTGCCATCCGCGCGCTGCGCGCCGATCCCGCGCGGCGCGCGCGCTACAGCCAGGCGGCGCAGGCGACCGGCGCGCAGTACCACATAGGCACGCTCGCCCCGCGTTTCATGGCGCTGTTCCAGCGCGCCATGGCCCACCGGCAGGCGCCACTGATTGCGCCGACGCAGGCCGCGCCCGCAGCGCTGGCCTGATCCCATCGCAGGGGCTGTGGCGACGGCGCAGCACCGCGCAAAATCTCCCCGCGAGCGCGACGGGTTTGGCTATGATACTTTTTGTATCAATATTGCCGTTGTGCTGGCCGCAGCCGCCCCACCGCGCTCCCTGCCGCCAGAAGTTATCCCATGCCCCGTTCGCCCGCCCCGACTCCCCGCCAGCGCCCGCGAACGGTTGCTGTACTGCATGATGCGCTGCACCTCGGCGGCTGCGGCGAGCACTGGCGCTGCCCCGGCCCCGCGGCGCTGCTGCTGGGCTTCATGCTGCTGGCGGCCGTGTCGTTTGGCATGCTGTGGCTGGGTGACAGGATCAACGCGCAGGGCATGGCCGTCACGCGCTTCATGGCCAAGGCCCAGGCACCGGTCAGCGCGCAACTCGCCTACCCTGACAAGTCGCGCGATGCGATCACCGTGGTGCTGTATGACCAGCCCTTTCTGAACACGCTGGGCACGGCCTGGCCCATCTCCTACCAGGAGCATGCCGACTGGCTGGGCCGGCTGGTGGACCTGCCCGGCGCGCCGCCCAAGGCGGTGATGATAGACATCACCTTTGGCCAGGAGCGCCCCGACCCCAGCTGGGCCGCGCTCAAGGAGCAGCTGTGCGCCATGCACCACCAGCGCGGCATCGCGGTGTTTCTGGCCGCCCTGCCCGATGCCGCCACCGGCCGGCTGGCGGTGCGCCCCGAACTGATGGATGCCAGCGGCCAAGGCGGCTGCTACACGCTGGTCGGCGTGGACTATGTGCCCGACCCGCTCGACGCCGTGGCCTGGACCTACCAGCTGCAGCGCCATTTCAATGGCAGCGACTGGGTCGAAGGGCCGTCACCCGACCCCCAGGCCCACCCTGCCTACCGCAGCGCGGCCCTGGCAATGGCCGAGGAGGTGGGCGGCATCGCGCGCGACGCGCACCCGCAGCCCATGGCCCTGGTCTGGGGCCACAACTCCGCGCCGCCCGCCACCGCTGCGCCGCGGCATTGCGTGCCCGGCGAGCGCCGCTGGAGCAGTCTGGTGCCCGGCCTGGTGCGCCAGCTCTGGGAAGAGGCGCCCGCCGGCCCGCTGTGTCCCTACCACCGCACGCTGACCTTCAGCGAGGTGGCGGAGCTCGACGAGGCCGACCTGGCCCGGCAGGTCTCGGGCAAATTCCTGTTTGTCGGCGCCCAGGTCGCGGGCTACAACGACTACGCGCAGTCGCCGGTACATGGCCGGGTGGCGGGCGTGCACATGCATGCCATGGCGCTTGACAATTTCCTGACCTACGGCAACGACTACAAGCAAAGCGCCGAATGGTCGCTGCCGCCGCCGCGCGCCCTGCTGCTGCCCGGACTGAGCGCGATGGCCGCGGTATTCCTCGTGCATCTGGGCTGGAACTTCCTGCGGTCACGGCTGCGCCGGCGCGGGTCGCGCCTGCATTCGGCGGCGCTGCGGCGCTGGCCCGCGCTGGCGATATCGCCCGATGCGCCCTCCAGCCTGCGCACGCGCCTGGCGTGGTGCCTGCTGGCGGCCCTGGCCTGGATCAGCGCGATCACGCTCAAGGCGATAGCGGCGATGGCGCTGATTGCCGGCTTCCAGCATTTTTCCCGCATCGGCATGCTGCCCGTGGTCGAGCTGGTGGGCATGACGCTGGTGGCCGAAGGCCTGGGCTATCTCGCCCACCTGCGCTGGCTGCTGCTGGGTCCCGACTCCGCCGCCGACCAGGCGCACGACACACCCTCTACCCCTCCTGGAGACCGTCAATGAAACTTGCCTTCTTTCTTGCCGCCGGCCTCGCCGCGGCCGCCTTCAGCGCACAGGCCCAGGACCGCATCGTCGCGGCCAGCCCCAGCAGCCGCACGGCCGTGGACCTGTTTGCTTCCGCGGGCGCCACGGCGCCGGTGCGCCAGGCCCCGGTGGCCGAGCTGGGCCTGCCGCTGACCATCCAGGAGTCCAAGGCCAGCTACCACCGCGTGGCCGTCGCCGGCCAGGATTACTGGATCAAGGGCGTGCATGTGCGCATCCTGCGCGGCGCCGAAGGCGGCTGCGCGACCCAGCGCATCGACAGCCAGCCGACCATTGCCACCCCCGGAGCCGGAACCAATGCCTGCAAGTAAAGCCCGCCGCGGTCTGTGGCCGCTGGCCCTGCTCTGCGCGCTGCTGGCCGGCTGCGAAACCATGCCGCAGTCATTGAGCCAATTGCCAGGCATTTCCAGCCTGACGCAAAAGCCCGCAAGCCCGCTAGACCCCCTGCCCGCGCCCGAAACCCGCAGCTGGCCCGATCCGGTGCAGGATATGGTCAACCAGCGCGCGCGCGGCTTCGGCCTGGTCAACGCCCCCGAAGCCCAGCGCTATCTCAACGGCCTGCTGACGCGCATCAAGGCCGCGGCGCTGGTGCCGAACTGGCCCGGCGAAGTCTATCTGCTGGCGCAATCCTCGCTCAGCGCCTACGCCACCGGCGCGGGCAACATCTACATCTCGCTGCCCTGGCTGCAATCGGTGCAAAGCGAGGACGAACTGGTGGCGCTGCTGGCCCATGAGTTCGGCCACATCTATCTGCACTATCACAGCCTCGAAGGCGCGATTGCCAGCGCCGACACGGCCGCGGGCTTTGCCTCGCTGGGCCTGGGCATTGCCTACAAGACCGCCCAGGCCCAGGGCTGGAACCAGGTCGATACGCTGCAGGCTTCCTATGCGCTGGGCAAGACGCTGACCACGGCGCTATACGGCCAGACGCAGGAAGGCGCGGCCGACCGTTTTGCGCTGCACATCACGCACAAGCTGGGCTACAGCTACGAACATGGCGCCAAGGCATTTCTGGAACGCCAGGCCGGCTGGGAGCAGCAGAACGACGCGCTGGAACTGCAAAAGCAGGAAGCATTGAAAAAGGCCTTGCAGGCCAGCACGCTCGAGAACGCGGCGCGCAAAGCCCCCAAGAGCAACAACGCGGTGTCGACCGCGCTCAACGATGCCTCGGCCAATCTGCAGGCCGGCTTGAATGTCGGCATGAACCAGGCGAGCTTCGATCTGACGCGCTGGATAGGCAAGCTCACCAGCGCCCACCCCGACACCGTCAAGCGCCAGGACAGCCTGGCCGAGATCGCCGACCAATATCCGGCAATTGCCGAGGAACGCCCCGCGGCCCAGGCCCCGCTGCAGGCGGCGCTGGCGCAAAAGCGCACCCAGGCCATCCTGAAGAACTACCAGACCGCCTACAAGGCGATGGAAGCGCCGCAGTCGCCCGGCGCCGTGGCGCTGGCGCGCCAGGCGGCATCGGGGCCCACCGCTACCCACGCGGTGCCGCTGTTCGCGCTCTACACCGCCGCCAGCGCCCAGCCGGGCGCGGTGCGCGGCCTGCCGCGCGATCTGGGCAGCCTGTTCGATGCCAACTTCAACTCCGAAGCCGACCGGGCCTGGGCGCTTTACACCGAGCGCAGCACGCGCCTGAAAGAAAGCGGCCAGCGCGACGCATCCAAACGTGTGCTGGAACGCGGCCTGCAGCACTTTGCCGTGGCCGAGGAAACCATGCCCTACGCGGTCAAGTTCTATGGCGAGACCGACGGCTGGGACCGCGCCAAGCAACAGGCCCAGCAATGCCGCCAGCGTTTTCCACGCGTTGCCGAACGCTGCCAGACCGCTGCGCGCAGCCCGCAGGAAGTCGCCGAGATCGACCGCCGCAGCGAGAAGAAAGCCAGCGAACTCACCGACCGCTGGCTGAAGAAGAAGTAGCCCCCGGCCCTGCAAGGGGCAGGCCGGCGCCAACGAAAAAAGGCCCTTGATCGCTCAAGGGCCTTTTTGATTCTGGGGTGGCTGATGGGGCTCGAACCCACGACAACAGGAATCACAATCCTGGACTCTACCAACTGAGCTACAGCCACCGTAGATCCAAATTATAGCGCGGTTTTGAGGGCATAAAAACAAGTTGCCAGACGACCGCTTGCTACCGGCGCGCGCCAGAGCGGCCCCCCCTATGCGCGCAGCGCATATCCATGCTCCAAAAACTCACTTGTCCGCTGCCATGCGCGCTTCTACATTCAGTTGCAAGTGCCGGCCTGAAGGCGGGTGCGAAAGCCTCCCCTCTTTTGAACTTTACAAGGACCACCATGACAACGACAGTTTCTGCCTTCGCCCTGCGGGCCCTTGCAATCCGTGTCGGCGCCAGCGTGCTGCTTGCCACGCTGGCCGGCACCGCCCTCGCCAACACCGCCGCCAGCGCCAGCACCGGCCCGCTGGTCACCGCCGAGTGGCTGGCACAGAACCTCAACCGCGCCGACGTGCGTGTGATCGAGGTCAGCGTCAATCCCGGCCTGTATGAGCGCGCCCACATTCCCGGCGCCGTGAACCTCTCCTGGCACAACGACCTCAACGACAAGCTGCGCCGCGACATCGTCAGCAAGCAGGACTTCGAGAAGCTGCTGTCCAAGGCCGGCGTGAAGGACGACACCACGGTCGTGCTGTATGGCGACACCAACAACTGGTTTGCCGCCTGGGGCGCCTGGGTGTTCGACATCTATGGCGTGAAAAACGTCAAGCTGCTCGACGGCGGCCGCAAGAAATGGGAAGCCGAGAGCCGCCCGCTGAACAACCGCGCACCTGAATATGCAGCCACCACCTACCGCGTGGGCAAGGTCAATCTGGACCTGCGTGCGCGCCTGACCGATGCGCTGGCCGTGGCCGAAGGCAAGTCGCAGGCCAAGCTGATCGACATCCGCTCGGGCGACGAATACCAGGGCAAGATCTTTGCCCCGGCCGGCGTGCCCGAGCTGGCGATCCGCGCCGGCCACATTCCCGGCGCGGTCAACGTGCCCTGGGGCCAGGCCGTGCAGGAAGACGGCACCTTCAAACCGAAGGAAGAGCTGCGCAAGCTGTATGCCGGCGTGGGCATCGATGGCAGCAAGCCCATCATCACCTACTGCCGCATTGGGGAGCGTTCGAGCCATACCTGGTTCGCGCTGTCCAAGATCCTGGGCTATGACGTGAAGAACTATGACGGTTCGTGGACCGAATACGGCAATGCGGTCGGCGTGCCGATCAACAACCCGGCCGGCACGGTCTGGGCAGCCAAGTAAGCGCCCGGCCCACACCGACCTCCACATGCCCGCAACCGCGGGCATTTTCTTGCCCCGTCAGGAAGCGTGACATGTCCCTCATTCAAACCCATTCTGCGTCCTTGGCGCCTGGCGCGGGCCGCGGCGCGTGGCAACCCTGGGCCGCCGCCGCGCTGCTGGTGCTGCTGTGGTGGTTTGCCGGCGAAGCCCAGACCTGGACCGGTGGCCGCACCCTGGTCTTTGCCCTGTCCATAGGCATCGCCCTGGGCGTGGTGCTGCAGCGCACGCGCTTTTGTTTCTACTGCCATGTGCGCGACTGGCTGCAGCGCGATGATCCACGCGGCATTCTGGCGATTGCACTGGCGCTGGCGATTGGCGTGGTCGGCATGACCGTGGTGCAAAGCAGCTGGGTGGCCGACCCGCGGGCCGGACAGCTGCCGCCTGAAATGCACATCGGCCCCGTGAGCTGGGTGCTGGTCGCGGCCGGGCTGGCTTTTGGCGCCGGGATGTCGGTGTCGGGATCGTGCATCAGCGCCCACTGGTACCGCCTGGCCGAAGGCTCGGCCGTGTCTCCGTTTGCGCTGATCGGCACCGCCCTGGGCTTTGCCATCGGCTTTCATAGCTGGAATCCGCTCTACAGCCTGGCCGTGGCCGATGCACCCGTGATCTGGTTGCCACAACATCTGGGCTATGGCGGCGCGCTGGCCGTGCAGCTTAGCGGACTGGGACTGTGGTCGGCCTGGATCTGGCATCGCCACATCCAGCGCCAGGCCGCCAGCACGCGGACCGCAGCTGCTGAGCAGGCACGCGATCTGCGCAGCCTGTGGCAGTCACTATGGACGGGCCGCTGGAACTACGCGCTGGGCGGCGCCTTGGTGGGATTGATCAGCGTCGCGGCCATCGTGCGCATGCGGCCGCTGGGCGTCACCGCCACGCTGGGCAGCCAGGTGCGCGGCGCCTTGCAGCAGCATGGCTGGGTGCCCGAACGCCTCAACGGGCTCGACGGCTTTGCCGGCTGCGCCACGCTGCCGCAGGAAAGCTGGGCGACGCCCAATGCCTTGGTGTTGGTCGGCCTGGTCGGCGGATCTTTCATAGCCGCGCTGGCCAGCCGCCAGTTCACGCCGCGCCTGCCCACGCGCAAGGATGCATTGCGCGGCATTGCCGGCGGAACGCTGCTGGGCTGGGGGGCGATGACCGGCCTGGGTTGCACCATAGGCACGCTGCTGTCGGGCGGCATGGCCGGCGCGCTGAGCGCCTGGGTGTTTGGCGCTGCAATGCTTGCGGCGCTGTGGCTGGGCTTTCGTTTCCAGGCGTGGCAGGCGGCACGCAGCGCCGCCTGATGCGCGCTTACTTCGCGGGCGCCACGCGCCAGATGGTGTTGCCGACGTCGTCGGCCACCAGCAGCGCGCCCTTGCCATCGAGCGCCACGCCTGCGGGCCGGCCACGCGCCTTGCCTTCGTCGTTCAGGAAGCCGCCCAGGAACTGCACCGGCGCGCCCGAGGGCCGGCCCGACGCAAAGGGCACGAACACCACGTTGTAGCCCACCAGTTCCTTGCGGTTCCACGAGCCGTGCTGGCCGATGAACACGCCGTTTGCATAAGGCGCGGGCATGCGCGCATCGGAGAACGCCATGCCCAGCGGCGCGACATGCGAGCCCAGGCCGTAATCCGGGGCAATCGCCTTGGCCACCATGTCGGGGTTGGCGGGCTTCACGCGCGCGTCCACATGCTGGCCCCAGTAGCTCCACGGCCAACCGTAGAAGGCGCCGTCCTTGACCGAAGTCAGATAGTCGGGCACCAGGTCATTGCCCAGCTCATCGCGCTCATTGACCACCGTCCACAACGCCTTGGACTCCGGCTCCCAGCCGAGGCCGTTGGGGTTGCGCAGACCACTGGCAAACAGGCGCTTGCTGCCGCTGGCCACATCCACTTCCCAGATGGCGGCCCGGCCTTCTTCCGAAGCCATGCCGTTGTCGCCGATATTGCTGTTCGAGCCCACGGTCGCATACAGCTTGCTGCCGTCGGCGTTGGCAATGATGTTCTTGGTCCAGTGGTGATTGGCGCCTGCGGGCAGATCGGTGACCTTGACCGGCGTCGCGGTGATGGCCGTCTGGCCGGTTTCGTAGGGCACCTTGACGATGGCGTTGGCGTTCGCAATGAACAGCTGCTTGCCGACCAGCGCCATGCCGTAGGGCGAGACCAGGTTCTGCAGGAACACGGTACGCGTTTCGGCCACGCCGTCGCCATCGGCGTCACGCAGCAGCGTGATGCGGTTGGCGCTGGGCGTGCCGGCGCCAGCGCGCTTTTGCACCATGCCCATGGCCTTGCCGCGCAGGCCGTCGGCATGCACGTTCTTGGCGCCCGCCTCGGGTTCGGGCTTGTTGCTTTCGGCGACCAGCACATCGCCATTGGGCAGCACATGCACCCAGCGCGGATGGTCCAGGCCCGCGGCCAGGGCCGTGACCTTGAAGCCTTCGGGCGCCTGGGGCAGCTGGCCTTCGGTCCAGCCCAGTGCCGGCGCAATATTGACCGTGGGCAGCAAGCCGTTCTTGTCGGGCGCCGGCAGCTGCGGGTTCACGCCCATGCCGGGCGCGGCAAGTTGCTGGGCCGAAGCGCCGGCCATGCTGCCGGCCAGGGCCAGCAGCGACAGCCAGCGCAGGGATTGGGAGGGGGTTTTCTGGTTCATGCGCCGAGTATGGTCGGGCACTTTTGCGGGCCTCTGTAGTCCAGAGCCGCAAGCGCCGGCAGGTCGAATTGGCGCCTTCGCCCGCCGGCCAGCCGCAAGCCTTCAGGGCTGGATATACGACTTGGTGCTGTAAAGCGCGGCATCGACGTGGCGCAACACCGGCAGGCCGCTTGCCGGATCCTTGGCCTGCTTGTCAATGTACGACTGGAACACGTCGGAATCGAGCACGCCGATGTCGAGGCGGCGCGCGGCAGGAACCGCCGCCAGCGTGGTGTAGCCGTCCCCGCCGGTGGCGTTGAAGCTCAGCACGAACAGCTTGTAGGTCTTGCTCATGTCAAGTCCGCGCCACACGCCAGTGGCCGCTTCACGCACCTCGATGTTGCTCACGCGGCTGCCGCGGGCCAGGGTCGCGTTCACATCAAAGCGCATGCCTCCGGTGTAGGGGTAAGGGCCGGTGGAGCCGCCCGGGCCATACACCGCCTGCATGCCGTCTTCAAGCATGCTCTTGACTTCCTGGCCGGTGACGTCGAGCCGGAACAGCATGTTGCCGTAAGGCAGCACCTCGATGGCATTCGCCGCCGTCACATTGCCGATCAAGGGCACGCGCACACCACCACCGCTTTGCAGCGAGATGTCGGCGCCGCCGTAGCTGGCGTTGGCCACTTCCAGATACGCCTGGGCCACCAGCTGCTGGATGTCGCCGCCACGTCGGCTCACATCCCCCTGGGCATTGCAGGCCACGCTGGAGCGGCTGTAGTCGGTCGTGCCGACACCGCCCGGGACGCGGCGCGAGCACAGCTCGGCCGGCACCGTCGCGACCTGGCTCTTGCTGAACACGTCGACCTTGTCCTTGAACGGCTTGAGCGTGGCTGCGGCCGCAGCGCTGGGTGCAGTGACGCGCAGGAAACCGCTGGCGGCCACATCGGCCAGGATGCTGGCCTTCTGCGCATCCGTGGCGGCCGTGCCGGCGACGGTGAAGTTGTCGCCGATCAGCACATGGGGCGTGCCCACGCAGCGCGTCACATCGCCATTGGCGTCAAAGGACACCTTGAGTTCACCCACCACCTGGCTGTTCTCCCAGGCCTGGACCAGGCAGACGGGCTTGCCGTCCTTGTCGGTGAGCTGGGTCGGGTAGGCGCCGGCGGGCGAGCCCACGCCATAGGTCGACAGGCTGGCCGGACCGACCAGCGTATGCGAGTCGCCGCCAACGACCACGTCCACCCCGCTGAGCTTGGAGATCACCGTCTTGTCGTAGTCATAGCCGATGTGGCTCATCACCACAATCTTGTTGATGCCCTTGGCGCGCAGCGCATCGATCTCGCGCTGTGCGGCCACGGTCTCGTCTTCGAAGGTCGTGTCGGCGTCGGGGCTCGACGATGCCTTGGTCTTGCCGGCAATGGTCAGGCCGACCAGGCCGATGGACTGGCCGTCACGCTGCACGACGATGGACTTGTTCACATAGCCCGGCGCCTTGGCGGGCAGCAATGCCGAGTTCGCACCGAAATTGACGTTGGCGCTGAGCACCGGCGTCTTGCAGGCGCCCTTGTGCAGCAGGTCGATGAAGCCCTTGAGACTGCTGTCACCCTTGTCGAACTCGTGGTTGCCCAGCGTGAACGCATCGAAGCACACGGTGTTCATCATCGCGGCATCGGCTTCGCCATTCGCGCCCGCGCGGTTGAAGTAGAGGGTGCCGGTCTGGGCGTCGCCGGCGTGCAGCTTGAGCACATTGGTCGACTGCGCGGCCAGCGACTCGAAGGCCGCGGTCACACGCGGGAAACCGCCCGCATCGACGGCCACGGCGCTGGCCGTGGTCGCAGCGGCCGTGGTCTTGAGCTGCAGCGTCTTGCTCTTGCTGTCGAGGTTGGAATGGTGGTCGTTGATGTGCAGGATGGTCAGATCCAGGGGCTTGGGCTCGACACCCACGCCCACACCAGGGTTGCTGCCGGAGCCATTGCCGCCACCGGCGCCGGGGACGGGGCTGGCGTGATCGCCATCGCTGCCGCCGCAAGCCGTGAGCACGGCGGACACGATCAGACCAAGGGAAAGGAGGTAAGGAGCGCGTTTCAAGGGCTGTCTTTCGGGTTGCAAAGACCGAATGGTGTTTGGCCTGCATGAAACCCCCATGACAGCCCCCTGAAAAAGTGAGAAGTCGCCGGCCTCAGCCCCCCATCCAGGTCGGCAGCCAGCGCACCAGCGCCATGCCGACAATGGCCTGCGCCACGGTGCCGTGGAACATCAATGCCGTATTGTCGAGCGTGGCGCGCGCATCGGGGCGCAGCCATCCCGACCATGAGCGTGCCAGCACATAGCTCCCCATGACCAGCAGCACCAGCGCATGGAAGCCCTGCCACGAAACCAGCGCGGCAACCGTCGCGCTCCAGGCATCGGCGCGCGGCGACAGGCCGTCCTGCAGATGCATGGCCAGATCCAGGCCTATGGCGCCTATGGCCGCCACCATGGCCAGCAACACCGCCAGGCGCAGCTGACCCTGGGGCTTGCGGCCCAGACAGTGCTGGGCCCAGACCATCAGCCCCGACGCCGCCAGCAGCAGGCCGGCAGGCCAGAGCCGGCCCACGGGCAGGCTGGCACCGGGCGGCGGGCAGACATCGAGCGCCATCGACACATGGATATGCGCAAAGCCAAACGAGGCAAAGATCGTCGCATCCACGGCCAGCAGGATGATCGTGGCCCACCACGAGTGCGAAGCGCGGCCCGTGGCCACGGTCGGCACGCTCACGCCTTCGCCGATCTCGGCCGTGGTCCGAGGCGGCGGGCGGTCCGAGCCCCAGAGCCAGACCAGCATGGCGGCGATGGAAATCGCGGCCGAGACAAAGGCCGGGATGATCCAGTACACGGTCAGCAGCAGAAAGAAGCCGGCCGTGCCCGCGGCCGCGATGAACGGCGCCCAGCCATCGCCAGGCAGGCGCAGCAGATGGCGGATCTGGGCATTGGCCACGCTGGTGACCAGCGTCTCGCGGCCGCCGAACACCGTGCTGGGCAGCCAATGGCGGCCCGCCGCCACTTCCGCGGCCAGCGCCGGGCGCTGCCACAGCGGCGAGCGCGCCTCGATCTGCGGAATGCTGCGCACGCCATAGTCGCCCTGGGGCAGCCATTCAAGCGAATCGGCGTTCCACGGATTGCCGGGCTCGCGCTCGGGCCGCAGGAAGGTGCGCACCAGATCGACCAGGCAGATCAGCACGCCCACGGCAAACACAAACGAGCCCACGGTGGACAGCAGGTTCAACAAACCCCAGCCCAGTCCGTCGGCATAGGTATAGACGCGCCGCGGCATGCCCGCCAGACCGGCGATGTGCATGGGGAAGAACGCCAGATTGAAGCCACCGAACATCAAGCCGAAACTCCAGCGCGCCAGGCGCTCGGACAGCGGGTGGCCGTTGTACAGCGGCGCCCAGTAATAGATGCCCGCAAACAAGGGGAACACCAGGCCGCCGATGAGCACGTAGTGCAGGTGGGCAACGACGAAATAGCTGTCATGCGCCTGCCAGTCGAACGGCAGCACGGCCAGCATCACGCCCGTGAGCCCGCCGAGCACAAACACAAAGTGAAAGCCCAGCAGGAACAGCGACGGCGCGTTCATCTGCACCCGGCCTTTCCAGAACGTGGCTATCCAGGAGAACACCTGCACGCCGCTGGGAATCGCCACGGCAAAGCTGGCCACCGATGTCACATGCAGCGCCAGCGGCCCGAGCCCGGCGGTGAACATGTGGTGCATCCACAGCAAAAAGCTGATCGCCCCGACGGCCACCAGCGCCCAGACAATCGCCCGGTAGCCCACGAGCTCGGTGCGCGCCATCACCGGCACCATCATCGTCACCATGCCGGCCGCCGGCAGGAAGATGATGTAGACCTCGGGGTGGCCGAAGAACCAGAACAGGTGCTGCCACAGCAGCGGATCGCCGCCGCGCGCGGGAATGAAGAACGGCCAGTCGAAGGCGCGCTCCATCTCCAGCAGCAGCGTGCCCGCGATCAGCGCCGGAAACGCGAAGATGATCATCAGCGCCGCGATCAGCGTGGCCCAGGCAAACAGCGGCATCTTCATCAGCGACATGCCGGGCGCACGCGTGAACAGGATGCCGATGATCAGCTCGATGGCGCCGGCAATCGCCGAGATCTCGATGAAGCCTATGCCCAGCAGCCACCAGTCGGCGCCAATGCCCGGCGAGAACTCCTTGCTCGTGAGCGGCGGGTACATGAACCAGCCGCCATCGGGCGAGGCGCCAAAGAAGATGGTGATGAAGAACGCCAGGCCGCCAATCGCATACGCCCAGAATGCATAGGCCGACAGCCGCGGAAACGGCAGGTCGCGCGCGCCCAGCATGTTCGGCAGCAGCCAGACCGCGACCGCCTCGACGACGGGCACGGCAAACAGGAACATCATCACCGAGCCATGCATGGTGAACAGCTGGTTGTAGCTGTTCGCATCCACCAGGGTGTTGTCCGGCACCGCGAGCTGGGTGCGCATGATCAAGGCCAGTATTCCGGCCAGCACAAAGAACAGCAGCGCCGTTGCCAGGTAGTACACGCCGATCTGGCTGTTGTTGACGGCCGAGATCCGGCGCCAGCCCTTGGGCGGCGGCTCCCAGGCGCGCTGCAATGCCTGGAGTTCACCCTCGGGGCGCGGCAGGCTGTTGGGCAGGTCACGCGTCAGCGGCGTGGCGCTCATTGCAGCGATCCCAGCCAGTCGCCCAGCGCTTGGAGCGTGGCGGGGTCAAGTCGGTCGTAGGAAGGCATGCGGGCTCCGGTTTTGATCTGCTGAATATGGGTCAGCCAGCGTTCGCGGCCTTCAGGGGTATTGGCCAGCATGCCCGCACCCAGGTGCAGGCGGCTGCCGAAATGCGTGAGGTCAGGCCCCAGCCGGTTTTCCTCGCTGACACCGCGCACCGTATGACAGGCGCTGCAGCGCTGCTCCAGAAATGCCTGCCGGCCCAGCAGCTGCCGCTCGCTGGCGGGCGCTGGCGCGGGCCGGGCTTGCGCTGTCAGCCAGGCGTCGAACGCGGCCGGCTCCAGGCCCACGACATGCATGGCCATCTGCGCATGCTGCTCGCCGCAGAACTCGGCGCACTGGCCGCGCCAGACACCGGGCTCGGTCGCGGTCACCAGCAGGTGCTGCATGCGCCCGGGCAGCATGTCCATCTTGCCGGCCAGTTGCGGCACCCAGAAACTGTGGATCACATCGGCGCTGGTCAGCGCGAAATACACCGGCCGCCCGACGGGGATGCGGATTTCGTTGGCGGTGCGCACATCGGCGCCGGTAGCAGGGTCCTGATAGCGGATTTCCCACCACCACATGTGGGCGTTCACGGTAATGATCAGCGCGTCGGCCGGCGGCACCGGCTTCCAGGCCGGCATGCGCGGCAGCACCCAGAAAAACAGCGCCACCAGCACCACGGCGGGAAACACCACGCCGCCCCCTAGCACCCACAGCCGCGGTCGCAGCGTCGATGTGCGCGTGCGCAACGACCACGCAAGAAGCAACATCACGCCCACAAAAATCACCAAGCCGCCGCCAAACAGCACCCAGGTGACGGTTTCTATGGTCTGCGCGGCATCGCCAGCCGCAAAAAGTGCGCCGTCCTTCATTGCAGGGAAAAAAGATAGGCGGCCATGGCCTGGGCATCACCGGCCGAGACGCCCATGCTGGGCATGGCCGTGCCTGGCACCAGCGACTGCGGCGCCATGATCCATTGGGCCAGGGTGTCGCGCCGGTTGGGTATGCGGCCAGCGATGTAACTGCGCAGGCCCCAGGCGTCCAGGGGCTGGGCAACCATGCCGCGCGATATCGGCACCTCGGGAATGCTGTGGCAGGAGCCGCATTGGTACTGCGCCAGCAAGGCCTTGCCGCGCTCTATGGTGGTCCGGTCCGGCTTGGGCCCCGAGGATGCGGGTGCTTGCCCTTGCGCCCCGGCATGCATGCACGCGAGACCTGCCAGCAGGACCGGCAGCAGCGTAGGTGAAAAGGCATACTTGCGGTTCATTGATCCATTCTGTCGCACAAATGAGAGCAACTGACGCAAAATCAAAGCAGATGAGAAAAAACAAGCCGCTTCTGATTATTGCTGTCACGACCACGGGACTTGCGCTTACAGCCGCGCTCACCGCCGCGGTGGTGGTGTATTCGGGCATCTATGACATTTCAGTCACGCGCCAGCATTTGCAGCCGATTCATTCGGTCATGGAAATCGCCATGCGCCAGTCGGTGCGCCGCTATTCCAAGGGAATCGATGAGCCCCCATTGACCGATCCGCAAATGGCACTGCGTGGCGCGGCCAGCTTCCGCGACAACTGCGTCCAATGCCATGGCGCGCCCGGCGTGGCGCAATCCGCCATTGGCCTGAGCATGCAGCCCCTGCCCGGCCCGCTGGTCGATGCGCAGCAGCATTGGCGCCCGCGCGAGCTGTACTGGGTGGTGCGCAATGGCATCAAGATGACCGGCATGCCGGCCTGGCAGTACCGCATGCCCGACGCGGAAATCTGGGACCTTGTGGCCTTCATGCAGCAACTGCCCCAGCTCAACGCCGCGCAGTATGCGCAATGGAGCCAGGCGGCAACGGCCGGCAGCGCCGACGCAGGCAGCACCGGCAACGCCGCGCCGACCTTTACGGTCGATGTGGAACGCGGGCGCCAGACGCTGCACCAGTACGCCTGCAACGCCTGCCACAGCATTCCGGGCATCACCGGCTCGGATGTCTACGTCGGGCCGCCGCTCCAGGGCATGGGCCGGCGCACGCTGATTGCCGGCACGCTGGCCAATACGCCGGCCAACCTCGCGCAGTGGCTCATGCACACCCAGGAAATCAAACCGGGCACCGCCATGCCGCAGTTGAAAGTCACTCCGCAGGACGCGCAGGACATGGCGGCCTACCTGTCCACCCTGCACTGAAACCCGAGCGTCTGCAATCGAGGCAGGCGCCCAAAGAAAAAACGCCCTGAATTTGCATTCAGGGCGTTTTCTTTTATTTGGGGTGGCTGATGGGGCTCGAACCCACGACAACAGGAATCACAATCCTGGACTCTACCAACTGAGCTACAGCCACCGTAGAAGCATCTATTGTAATCGAGAAAATGCCGGCAAATTGCGAAATCGGCGATCTGGCGGCATTTTGTATCAGGGGCGCTCGACCTTGAACTGGACCTTGAAGCGCGCCTTGAGCATTTCATAGTAGGCCGCGCCTTCGGCACCCGACCACCACTGGGCCAGCTGCTGCTTTTGCGCGGCAACGACTTGTGCATCCTGCGCCGGACGCTCGGCCACCGAGTTGACCTTGACCACGGCATAGCCGAGGTTGCCCAGGTCGACGCCGGCCCAGGCCGGGAGTGCGTTCACAGGGGCGTGCAGCGCGGCATCGATGACCTCGCGTGGCAGGCTTTGCGACTGGTCGCGGCCGACCACCACGGGGGCACCCACAGCGGCGCCAGCGGGCTGTTCCTTCCAGGCCTTGAGCTGGGCCTGGCCCTGCTCGCGTGCCAGCTCGGCAGCCTTCTGCGCCACGTACAGCGTCTTGACCTTCTCGGCCACTTCCTCGTAGGCCAGGGTATGCGCGGGCGAGTAAGCGGTGATGCGGCCGGCGGCCATCACACCCGAGCCGATTTCCACGGCTTCGGTATTGCGCTTGCTTTCCAGCGACTCGGGCGCAAACAGCGCTTCGAGGAAACGCGGACTGGCCAGCGGGCCCTGGGCCTCGGGGCCGGGCACGCGCGTCACGCGCTCGGCCTTTTGCACCTTCAGCTTGAGCTTGTCGGCCACGCCCTGAAGATTGTCCGATTGCTCGTAGACGCCGTTGGCGAACTGCTCGGCCACTTCGGCGAACTGGCGCTGGGCATTTTGCTCCTTGAGCTCCTTCTCCAGACGCGGACGCAGCTCGGCAAAGCTGGGCTGGGGCGGGGTCTTGATGTCGGTCAGCTCAATGATGTGGAAGCCGAAGTCGCTTTCGACGACATCGCTGATCTCGCCCTTCTTCAGCGCATAGGCTGCGTCCGAGAAGGGCTTGACCATGTCGCCGCGGCTGAAGAAGCCCAGATCGCCGCCGCTTTGTGCCGTGCCGCTGTCCTGCGAGGACTGCTTGGCCAGCGCGGCAAAGGACGCAGGGTCCTTGCGCACCTGCGCCAGCAGGGCCTGCGCCTGCTCGCGCGCCTTCATGCGCTCGTCGGCCGATGCATCCTTGCTGGCATTGATCAGGATATGGCTGGCGCGGCGCTCTTCCTGGCCGGCGATGCGCGCCACGTTTTCCTGGTAATAAGTACGCAGGTCGTCTTCGTTCAGCACCATCGAGGCCTGCACTCCGGCCGTGTCCAGCACCACATATTCAACGCTGGCCTGTTCGGCCTGTTGGAAGCGGTCCGGATGCGCCTTGTAGTAGGCCTGCAGTTCTTCGGCCGTGGGCTGGACCTTGGCGGCGAAATCACTGGCCTTGAACTGGGCCACCTGGATTTCGCGGCGCTGGTACAGCGCATCCATGGCCTGCGTCAGCTGGCTGTCGGTCACGAACGAGGAGTTCATGGCCGATCCCAGGACCTGGCTCAGCGACAGGTTGCTGCGCAGGTTGGACTCGAAGCCTTCAGGCGTCATGCCCTGGGCGCCGACCAGCGCGCGGTAGGCATCGGCATCCAGCGTGCCGTCAGCCCGCTTGAGCGCGGCAATCGCCGGAATCTGCTGCAGGCTGCGCACCAGCTGGGCATCGCTGGCCACCAGATGCATCTTCTGCGCCGCAGCCACCAGCACGCGGTCACGCACCAGGCGCTCGAGCGTGGCGTAACGCGCCTGCGGCGAGTCCAGCAGCTTGGTATCGATTTCAGGGTTCGCGGCGCGCATCTGGTCGCTTTCCATGCGGTGCGCATTGTCCCAGTCCGATTGCTTGATATCGTGGCCATCGACGCGCGCCACTGTCGGACTGGATTCCGAGAAGTAGTTCTGGTCGATGCCCACGAAGATGAACGAGGGAATGATCAGCAAGAACAACAAGATCATCACGAACCTGGAGTGCTTGCGGATAGCTTCAAACATAGTCGATCTTTCTGTGGAAGCAATAAAAAAGGCGAACCCCTGTTCGCCTTTGTACGGTGCCGTGTGCCAACGAAGCCCGACAGTGGAAGTATTTCTAGAAAGGCTTTCGACTCCCTTGTTGAACGCTCCATGCGCATGCCCGCCAACGAACCCAGCCCCTTGGTAAAGGAAACTGCGCAGATTCTACCTGCTGCGCCCGATGGCCCCAGCCGCCGAGGGCGCCAACTGCACCGGAGCGCCAAGATTTGCGGCTCGAGCCCCAGTTGCAGGCAAAGAAAAAGGGCCTTGGATCGCTCCAGGCCCTGTTCTTTGCTGTGATGGTGGTGGGTGCTGACGGGATCGAACCGCCGACCTACTCCGTGTAAAGGAGCCGCTCTACCGACTGAGCTAAGCACCCCATCGCAACTGTTGGTCAGTTCAACGCATCCTTCAATGCCTTGCCCGGACGGAATTTAGGCACCTTGGCGGCCTTGATCTCTATCGTGGCACCGGTGCGCGGGTTGCGGCCGGTGCGTGTGGAACGCTCACCCACGGTGAAGGTTCCGAAACCGACGAGCGATACTGTACCACCCTTTTTGAGGGTTTTCTTCACGGCTTCGATGGTCGACTCCAGCGCGCGCGCAGCGGCGGCCTTGGAGATGTCGGCATTGTTCGCGATGTGCTCAATCAGTTCGGTCTTATTCACAACAGGCCTCTCGAGAAATGGTGGATGGAATGTCGTTGCTGCCCGGTGCCTGCGCATCCAGTGGCGCGCATCGCATGGCCAGCCCGCAAGCTTGCGGTGCACGCCATCGACCTTCCAAGTGTCAATGTTCTCCGCTGCAATCCAAGCGGCTGCAGCGATTCTAGCTGCAATTGGCCCCCTGTCTGGCCTGCGCGGCGGTTTTTGTCGCCCGCCCGCGCCAGCCCTCAGCGTTCGACGCGAGCGCGGATTTCGGGAATGGCTTTTTGCAGGTAATACACCATGGACCACACGGTCAGCACCGCGGCGACCCAGATCAGCACATGGCCCCAGACGCCGGTGTCGATCACCCCGAACAGCATGCCGTCATAGAGCAGGAAGGGAATGGCCACCATCTGCGCCGTGGTCTTGAGCTTGCCGAGCATGTGCACCGCCACGCTCTTGCTGGCACCGATCTGCGCCATCCATTCGCGCAGCGCCGAAATGGCGATCTCGCGGCCGATGATGATCAGCGCGACAAACACATCGGCGCGTTGCAGGTGCACCAGCACCAGCAGCGCGGCACAGACCAGGAACTTGTCGGCCACCGGGTCCAGGAAGGCGCCAAACGAGGAGGTCTGGTTGAGCTTGCGTGCCAGATAGCCATCGAGCCAGTCCGTGGCCGCAAACACCACGAACATGACCGTGGCCAGCAGATTGCGCAGACCCGGATCCATCGGGGTGTAGAACACTCCCACGATCAAAGGTATCGCGACAATGCGCGTCCAGGTCATCAAGGTGGGGATGGTCAGAAACATAGGGCGATTGTGTCATGCGGCGAAGGCCTTGATGCACTCCGTTGCATCATTGTCAATGGAGGGCGCGGTAGATGGTGTCGGCGAGTTCACGCGAAATGCCTTCGACCTTCATCAGATCTTCCACGCTGGCATCGGCCACGCCGCGCACGCCGCCAAAGCGCTGCAGCAGACGCGCGCGCTTCTTCGGGCCCACGCCCGCGATCTCCTCGAGCTGGCCGCCGCCTATGCGTACCTTGGCGCGTGCGGCGCGCATGCCGGTGATGGCAAAGCGGTGGGCCTCGTCGCGGATCTGCGCCACCAGCATCAAGGCCGCCGAATCCTTGCCCAGGTAGACCTTCTCGCGGCCATCGGCAAACACCAGTTCCTCGAGACCGACCTTGCGCTTGTCGCCCTTTTCCACGCCGACGATGCGCGCCAGATCCAGCCCCAGCGCCTGGAACACCTCGCGCGCCATGCTGACCTGGCCCACGCCGCCGTCGACCAGCACCAGATCGGGCAGGCGCGCCTGGCCCGCGGTGGGCTCGGCGCCGCCGGCCTCGCGCTGGGCTTCGGCAACGCGGCTGTAGCGGCGCATCAGCACCTGGCGCATGGCCGCGTAATCGTCGCCCCCGGTGATGCCTTCGATGTTGAAGCGCCGGTACTCGCTGCTTTGCATCTTGTGGTGATGGAACACCACGCACGACGCCTTGGTCGCCTCGCCCGAGGTGTGCGAGATGTCGAAGCACTCGATGCTCAGGTTGTCGAGATCGTGCGTCGGCAGATCGAGCGCCTCGGCCAGCGCGCGCGTGCGCGCCTGCTGCGAGCCTTCCTCGGCCAGCAGGCGCGCAAGCTGCAGTTCGGCGTTGCGCTGCGCCATGTCGAGCCAGGCGCGGCGCTGCTCGCGCGGCTGGTGCAGCGCCGAGACGCGTACACCGCTGGACTCGGACAGCGCCTTGACCAGCGACTTGTCCACGGCATGGCTCAGCACCAGCACCGGCGGCACGGGCACGCTGGTGTAGTGCTGGGCCAGAAAGGCTTCAAGCACCATGACCTCGACGGGCTGCGCCGCAGCCGGCTCGCGCTCGCCCTGGCCTGCGCTTTCAACGTCGATTTCGCTCTCCGCGTCGTGCACCGCCGCGGCATCGCCCAACTGCGAGGGGAAATAGGGTCGGTCGCCGAGATGGCGGCCACCGCGCACCATGGCCAGGTTCACGCAGGCGCGCCCGCCCTGCACGCGCACCGCGAGAATGTCCACATCCTTGTCCGAGGTGGTTTCAATCGACTGCTGGTGCAGCACGCGCGCCAATGCCGTCACCTGGTTGCGCACTTCGGCCGCCTGCTCGAACTCCAGTGCCTCGGAATGCGCCAGCATGCGCTTTTCAAGCTGCTGCAGCAGCGCCTGGGTTTCGCCGCGCAGCATGGCCTCGGCATTGCGCACGTCCAGCGCATAGGCCTCGGGCGAGATCAGATCGACGCAAGGGCCGGTGCAGCGCTTGATCTGATAGAGCAGACAGGGGCGCGAGCGGTTGGCGAACACCGTGTCCTCGCAGGTGCGCAGGCGAAACACCTTCTGCAGCAGCTGTATGGTTTCCTTGACTGCCCAGGCGCTGGGATAGGGCCCGAAGTAGCGGTTCTTCTTGTCGACGCTGCCGCGGTAATACGCCATGCGCGCAAAGCGCTGGCCGGGCTGCGGCCCCTCGCCGTCACGCGCCGCGACGCCCGAGATCATCAGATACGGATAGCTCTTGTCGTCCCGAAACAGGATGTTGTATTTCGGGTGCTGGGTCTTGATCAGGTTGTTTTCCAGCAGCAGGGCCTCGGCCTCGGAGCGCACCACCGTGGTTTCCAGGCGCACGATCTTGCTGATCATGTGGCCTATGCGCGTGCCGCCATGGCTTTTCTGGAAGTAGTTGGCGACGCGGCGCTTGAGATTGCGCGCCTTGCCGACATACAGCAAGCCGCCCTGGGCATCGAAGTAGCGATAGACGCCGGGCAGCGAAGGCAGGGCCGCGACCTGGGCCAGCAGTTCATCGGAATGCATTTGAGACATGCGCCTATTGTGGCGGGCCTGGCGCACGCTTTCGACAAGCGCGGCCAGAGCCCGTACCGGCCGGCCGAAAGCGGTACGATCGGCGCGCCTTCTTCACACGCCTTGCCATGACTTCGAACCGCCCCCCACGCTGGGACATCTTCTGCCAGGTGATCGACAATTTCGGCGACGTCGGCGTCTGCTGGCGCGCCGCCGCCGAGCTGGCCGCACGCGGCCAGCAGGTGCGGCTGTGGCTGGACGACGCCAGCGCGCTGGCCTGGATGGCGCCCGCGCCCCATCCTGCAGGCCTGAGCGTCCATGCCTGGCCTGACCGACCCGCCTTGCTGCCCGCGGACGGCGTCGGCGATGTGGTCATCGAAGCCTTTGGCTGCACGCTGCCCGACCTGTTCGTGCAGGCGATTGCGCGCCACTACGCAGTCCACGGCCGCCACCCCGAGCAGGCACCGGTTTGGATCAATCTTGAATACCTCAGCGCCGAGGACTATGTCGAACGTTGCCACCGCCTGCCCTCGCTGCTGATGAGCGGCCCTGCGGCCGGCATGACACGCTGGTTCTTCTACCCCGGCTTCACGCCGCGCACCGGCGGCCTGCTGCGCGAAGCCGCCCTTGGCACGCGCCAGGCGGCATTCGACCGCGCTGCATGGCGCGCGGCCCGCGGCATCGATGCCGGCACGCGCCTGGTTTCGCTGTTCTGCTATGAACCGCCGGCCTTGCCGCAGCTGCTGGCCCAGCTGCAGGCCGGCGATACGCCCAGCCATCTGCTGATCACCCCGGGCCGCGCCGCCGAGGCCGTGCGCGCCGCGCTGGCGTCGCAACCCGATGCGGTGCCGGCGTGCACCTGGCTCGCGCCCTGCGCCCAGCCCGCGTTCGACGAGATGCTCTGGGCCAGCGATCTGAACCTGGTGCGCGGCGAGGATTCATTGGTGCGCGCGCTGTGGGCCGGCGAGGCCTTTGTCTGGCACATCTATCCGCAGCATGACAATGCCCACCACGCCAAGCTCGATGCCTTTCTTGACTGGCTAGAGGCCCCGCCCTCGTTACGGTTGTTCCACCACCACTGGAACGGCATGCCGACCCGCGCCGCACTGCCCCGCATCACCGCGGCATTGCTGGCCGAATGGCGTGATTGCGCCCGGGCGGCACGCGCGCGCCAGTGGGCTGCCAGCGATCTGATCAGCCAACTTCAGCAGTTTGTGGCAGAAAAAAGCTAAAATCCCGGTTTACCCGCTGGACCGCTCCAGCGCTTACTGTTTTCCCCCCGCCGCGGAACATGTTTCGATGCAGCAGCCCACCGGGCAGCGCAGCTGGACGCGTTGAGCGGCACAACACCCAGCAAATCTAGCTATGAAAATCGCTCAAGAAATCCGCGCCGGCAACGTGATCATGCACGGCAAGGACCCGATGATCGTCCTGAAGACCGAATACGCCCGTGGCGGCCGCGGTGCAGCCACCGTGCGCATGAAGCTCAAGGCCCTGCTGGGCAACATGGGCACAGAAAACGTGTTCAAGGCCGACGACAAGATCGACAACGTGATCCTGGACAAGAAGGAGTGCACCTACTCCTACTTCGCCGATCCGATGTATGTCTGCATGGACGACGAGTTCAACCAGTACGAAGTCGAAGCCGAAAACATGGGCGACGCCCTGAACTACCTCGAAGACGGCATGACCGTCGAAGTGGTGTTCTATGACGGCAAGGCGATCTCGGTCGAACTGCCCACCAGCGTCGTGCGCGAAATCACCTGGACCGAACCCGCGGTCAAGGGCGACACATCGGGCAAGGTGCTCAAGCCCGCCAAGATCTCCACCGACTTCGAAGTTGCCGTGCCGTTGTTCGTTGCCCAGGGCGACAAGATCGAAATCGACACCCGCACCGGCGAATACCGCAAGCGTGTGTGAGGCATGGCGGCCGCGAGGCTGCAATGCATCGAGAAAGGCTTCCTTCGGGAAGCTTTTTTTTGGCCGCGCAGGCCGCAAAGCTGGCTTGCTGCATGCGCGCCCATCGCTGCGGTCCAGATCTATTTTCCCAGTACCGGCAAAAGTGTTTTGGCGATCAAGCACTTTTTCGCAAGAGTGCCGGCCTTCACAATGCGTGCATCCGTAAAGACCCGCGCTCTCCAGGCACGGAACCCCACATGCACGCATCACCCACTCCCACCTCCCCTGCTGCGGCGCCTCGCGGCCAGGGCCGCAGCGCCACCCTGCCCTTGCTGGCGCTGGCCGTCGGCGCCTTTGGCATAGGCACCACCGAATTCGGCCCGATGGGCATGCTGCCCACCATGGCCGAAGGCCTGCAGGTCTCCGTGCCATCGGCCGGGCTGCTGGTGTCGGCCTATGCGCTGGGTGTGATGATAGGCGCGCCCATCATGACACTGCTGCTGGCCCGATGGTCGCCGCGCAAGGCGCTGGTATTGCTGATGGCGATCTTCACCATCGGCAATATCCTTTCGGCGCTGGCGCCGGGTTACCTCAGCCTGATGGTGGCGCGCGTCATCACCAGCCTGAACCATGGCGCTTTCTTCGGCATCGGCTCGGTGGTGGCCGCCAGCCTGGTTGCGCGCGAGAAGCAGGCCAGCGCGGTGGCGATGATGTTCACTGGCCTCACCGTGGCCAACATCGGTGGCGTTCCCGCGGCCACCTGGATCAGCGAAGCCTTTGGCTGGCGCCAGTCGTTTGCCGGCATCGGCGCGCTGGGCCTGCTGGCCATGGTCGCCTTGTGGTTCGCCTTGCCCAAGGGCGGTGGCGGCCAGCGCATGGATCTGCGCGCCGAATGGCAGGTGCTCACGCGCCCCGCGGTGCTGATGGGACTGCTGACCACGGTGCTGGGCTCGGCCGCGATGTTCACGCTCTATACCTACATCAATCCCGCGCTCAAGGCCTTCGCGGGAGCCTCGCCCGCCTTCATCACCGCCATGCTGGCGCTGACCGGCATCGGCTTCACCATCGGCAATGCGATGGGCGGCAAGCTGGCCGATTGGTCGATAGAGAAGACCATCATGGGCTTCCTGACCCTGGTCACGGTGAGCATGCTGGCCTTCCCATGGCTGGCGCAGACGCATTTCGGCGCCGCCGCCTGCGTGTTTGTCTGGGCCATTGGCGCCTTCGGCCTGGTGCCGCCGGTGCAGATGCGCGTGATGCGCGCCGCGGTGCAAGCGCCCGGGCTGGCCTCTTCGGTGAATATCGGCGCCTTCAATCTGGGCAATGCCATTGGTGCGGCCGCCGGCGCGGCCGTGCTGAGCCTGGGCGGCGGCTATGCGGCGGTGGCGGTGGCGGGAGCGGCGTTCTCCATCATCGCTTTGTTGCTGGTCGCGCAAACCATGCGCGGCGCAGGCCGCCGGATCGCCCCCGCGGCCTGCTGAGCCAGCGGCCAATGGGGCTCAGGCGACCCCAGCGAGCTTCTTGAATGTGGCCAACACCGCCGGGCCGTTGAAGGGCTTGACGATCCAGCCCTTGATGCCCGCGGCCTTGCCGCGTTCCTTCATGGCCGGCGCGTTCTCGGTGGTCAGCATCACGATGTTGACGGCGCTGTTGCGCAGTTCGCTGCGCACCTTCTCGGCCATGGTCAGGCCGTCCATGTTGGGCATGTTGACGTCACACACCACCAGCTTCACCGAAGGATCGGCGCCCAGCTTGCTGAGGCCATCCTTGCCATCCACGGCGTAGGCCACGCTGAGGCCATTGCGCTGCAGAAAACCGCCCACTTCATTGCGGACCGTGCTGGAATCGTCAACGACGAGAATCTGTGCCATGAGAAATACCTTGTTCAGAAAAATTCGAGTTCGCCGGTGACTTCGGCCAGCTCCTGCGCCTGCCATTCGAAGTCCATGGGGGCGCGGGTGTGCAGGCACAGGCTGGCCTGCAGCTGCAGCTGCTCGTCCACCTCGACACGCCAGTGGCCGACATGTTCATGCGGCAGCGCCGCCATGAATGGCGCGCTGCGGCTGTCGATGATGTGCGGGGTGGACATGCCGGTGTGTGCAAAAAAGCGCCCGAGCTCGCGGTTGACCATGCCGCAGCACATGTTGCCGCGCTCCGACATATGGTCGCGCATGGACGGCGGCGCCGCGTTTTCGTCCGCCGGGCCCGGCGCTGCCAGCAAGCGCTGGGTGTCCGCCTCCGGCGGGAAATGCAGCGCCATGACCAGGCGGAAGGTGTGCGACGCAATCATCAGCACGGCCATCTGCGCGCCGGCCGCGGGGCATGCCTGGTCGATCCGGGTCACCACGGCGCGCTCACCCGCGGGGCCGCTGAAGCTGCTTTCCAGGCTGTGCACGAACATGCGGTCCAGGCTTTCGCCGGCGTGGGCCGAGATCATGCGTACTCCAGCGGCAGCGCCGCGGCCTCGCCGCCCTTGCGGTGGGTGAGCTCCAGCCCGCGCACCGCGCCCAGGATCATGCGGCCGCCGGCCTGCATGTCCTGGAAGGTGGTGGTGGTGATCAAGTCGTTCTCGTAAAGCGTGCGCCGGTAATCGGCGGACAGCGCCTCGGCGCGCGCCGACAGCGAGCGCATCTCATTGGCGACGATGCTGAAGCCGCGCCCGGTGGCACCGGCGCGCGCGGCCTCGATGGAGGCGTTCAGCGCCACCATCACCATCTGCCGCACGATCAGCGAGAACTCGTCGTTCTTGGCATGCATGCCGCGGTTGTGATCGAGCAGCACCGTCATGTCGGCATGCCAGCGTTCGAAGGTCATCTCTATGCCATACAGGTCGCGAATCGCGCCCGCCAGCTCCTGGGCATTGCCCTGCGAAGCGCCATGCGCCTGATTGGCCTGCTGCAGCAGCGACTCCATGGCCTGCGCATGGTCCGACTCCAGCGCCCGCTCGCGCGCGCGCCATTCCATTGCCGCGGCCGCGCCGCTCTCGCGCAGCGCATCGATCTCGGCATGCAGGCTGTCCCACTCGTCCTGCGCCCGGCGCTCGGCCTGCAGCGCCTGCACCTGCGCCGCAGTGGCGCGCAGCCCTGCCTTGAGGCGCCAGATCCACAACGAGAGCAGCGCACCGGCCAGCGCCATGCCGGCAACAAAGATTGCAATCAGATTCATGCCGTGACCACCGTGTCTTCTTCATTTGCCATGGCCAGCGCCGCGGGCAGCGTCAACACCGTCTGAAAGCCGCGCACCGCGTCGCCTTCGCGTCCCAGCAAGGCGATATCGATGCGCCCGCCCAGCGACTGCACCAGACTGCGCACGGCATCCATGCCGACGCCGCGGCCCGAGATGTCGGTCACCTGCTGCGCCGTGGAAAAGCCCGGCAGGAAGATGTACTGGGCAATACCGGCTTGGGACACCTCTGCGTCGGCGGCCACCAGCTGCTTTTCCAGCGCCTTGCGGCGAATCGCATCGAGGTCCAGCCCGCGGCCGTCATCGCCGGTGGTGATGTGCACGGCCTGCGCCGTGCTCGAGACGCTGATGCGTATCTGACCGGCCGCGGGCTTGCCCTTGGCAATGCGCGCCAGCGGGGTTTCGAGGCCATGGTCCAGCGCGTTGCGCAGCAGATGCATGAAGATGTCCTGCAGCGCGGCGGCCGCGCGGCCGTGCAGGCGCACGCCGTCGTCCGCGATGGCAATGCGTGGCTCCTCCTTCCCCAGTTCCAGGGCCAGCGCCGGCAGCGCCTGCAGCACATCCTCGAGCATCTCGCTCAGCGCCTGGCTGGCGTGCAGCGCGGGTGCGATGGCCGCGCGGCCCAGCTTGTGCGTATGGATGGCCGCATATTCGTTCAGCGCCTGGCCCACGCTGCGCAGATCGTCCAGCAGGGCCGCGCCATCCCAGGCCTTGAGGCCAGCGCGCAAGGCTTCGTAGTGCTGCTCCACGCCGTGCACGACATCCGTCAACTGCTGCAGACCGTAGGTGCGCGCATTGCCCTTGATGGTGTGCATGTTGCGAAACAGCAGGTCGATGGCCGCGGCCTGGGCTTCGCCGTCCGCGCCCTCGCCGCCCTGCACGGCCTGCGTGTTCTCGGCCAGATAGCGCTGGCTGCCGGCCATGAAGCGTTCGAACTTCGCCGGCTCCAGCGCCAGGATTTCGCCGATGATGGCCAGCTCGCGCTGCTGCGCACTGGCCGCCAACGCCAGTTTGCGCAGCTCGGTGACGTCGCGCACGCACAGCAGCAGACGCATCACCGTGCCGTCTTCGGCGGTGATCGGCGCCCAGCTCAAGTCCAGGATCTTGCTGGCGCCGCCGGCGAACTGGCGCTGGATTTCGGCCGGCAGCAAATGGCTGTTGAACTCGAAGTTCATCGCGTCCTCGCCCAGACAGGACGACAGCGCGGCCGCCACCTGGGAGCGCGCGTCCTCGCCCAGCGCACTGTCCCTGAGCACCAGCTCCATGGCATTGCGCCCGGCGATGTCGCGGGTCTCGAGAATGCTCTCCAGATGTTCGGAGTATTCGTGGTGCACGCTGCCATCGGGCTGCACCGTCAGAATGCCTTGCGGTACATAGCGCAGCATGGCCTGGATGTCGGCGCCCTTCTGGCGCACCAGTTCCGTGCTTTGCTCTATCTTCTCGAGCATGGTGTTGAAGGCCTGCATGGAGCGCCCGATCTCATCGTCGCGGCGCAGCCCGAGGCGCTGCGTGAAATCCTGGCTTGCGGCAATCTCGGTCATCTTCGCCTCCATCTGCGCGATGGGGTGTATCACCTGCTTGTAGAGCAGCGCGCCGATCACGCCCAGCACCAGCGCCGCGGCCGCGCTGATGCTCATCAGCGCCACCGCGGTAGCCGACAGCTTGGCATTGAGCGTGTCGATCGCATCGTCCTTGCTGCGGCGCTTTTCCACCTGCACCGCATCGATCATCTGGCCCTGCTCGCGCAGATACTGGTCCACGGTCGCGCCCATGTTGGCCTCGGCCAGCTCGGTCTGGCCCGCGAGCTTGAACTGCGCGGTGTCGTTGATCGAGGCAAAGTAGTTCTGCATGCTCTCCTGCGCCGCCTCGATCAGGCCGCGCTGGGCTTGGCTGTCGGCCTGGGCGTGCTGCTCCTGCAGCGCCTGCGTCAGTGCGGCCTGCTTGGCGTTGAGCTCTTCCAGCGCAATGCGCACCAGATTCTCGTCGGGCGCGGAAATCATCGCCAGCGCGGCGATCTGCACGTCCTTGAGCTGGGTCATCAAAGCCACCGAAGCGATGGCGCTGGGCACTACGCCTTCGGTCACCTGCTTGACCTGTTCGGAATTGCTGCGGGCCTGAATGACGGCAAAGCCGCCAATGACGGCGAGGGCCGCAAACACCAGGATCACAAGCATGACGATGCGCTGCTTGATGTTCATTGCAGATCCAATCTCGGAGGTTGACTCACAGAAATGTTGCCAATTGCAACTTATCCGTTGAATTATTTCCGCCGTAGATGGCTTCTTGATGACACCCAGCGCTAACGCGCTGCGGCGCGCTCAGAGTCCGAGAGAACGCTGGCGCCAGAATGCGGGCACGGGAATCACGCCCTGGCCGGCGGCCGCGTTGTCCGCCATATGTTCCGGGCGGCTGGTGCCCGGAATGACGCAGGTCACGGCCGGGTGGGCGAGCACGAACTTCAGCAGCACCTGCGCCCAGCTGATGCATTCGATTTCCCGGGCCCAGACCGGCAGCGGCCGGTCGCGCAGCTGGCGCAGCAGGCCGCCGCCGCCAAACGGCTTGTTCACCAGCACCGCAATGCCCTTGTCGGCGGCCAGGGGCAGCAGGCGTTCAGCCGCGCCCTGGTCATCGAACGCATAGTTGATCTGCAGGAAATCAATGGGTTCATTGCGCATTACCGCCTCCACCTCGCGGTAGGCCGACTGCGTGTAATGCGTGATGCCGATAAAGCGCACCCGCCCTTGCGCCTTCCACTCCCTGAGCGTTTTCAGTTGCGTCTGCCAGTCCACCAGGTTGTGGACCTGCAGCAGATCGAGCTTTTGCGCGCCCAGCAGTGCCATCGACTCCTGCATCTGCCGGATGCCGGCCTCGCGCCCCGTGGTCCAGACCTTGGTCGCCAGAAATGCCTGGGCGCGGCGGCTGGATTGGGCCAGCAATTCCCCGGTGGTTTTCTCCGATCGGCCGTACATAGGCGAGCTGTCGAGCAAGGTGCCGCCGGCGTCAAACAGGGCTTGGAGCACGCCGGGCAGGCGCGCGTATTCCGCCGTGCCCGGCGCATGGCCAAAGCCCACCCAGGTACCGCAGCCGACCACGGGCAGTTCCTCGCCGGTCGAGGGGATCTTGCGTTTGCGCATGCGCGCGCCGGCGCTTTTGCGCGTCGTCGCCGCAACGCCACCCGGCAAGGTCGCCGCGAGCGAAACTGCGAGGGTGGCGCGCATGAACTCGGCGCGGTTGACGCCCATGGCGCGTTCTGGGTGAGTAGAGCTCATGATTTCTCCGGAAGAATTGCGCGAACCGGCGCTGCGTCCAGCGAGGATTGCTGAGGCAGGCTTTCCTGAGGCAGGCTTTCCTGAGGCAGGCTTGGCTGAGGCAGGCTTGCCTGGGACAGGCCCTGCTGGCGCCGGCCCAGCCAAACGCACAAGGCGCACCAGGCCGCAGCCATGGGGATGGCCAGCAGCGCGATGCCGCCCAGGCCCACGCCCACCGCCGTGAGCACCGACGACAGCCAGCCGCTGAGGGCATCACCGCCGCGGTAGACCAAGGTCTCGATGGCGTTTTTCGCCTTGTATTTCTCTTCGCGGCTGACCACCGTGAACAGCACCTCGCGCGCGGGCCGGGCAATGGCGTAATCCAGTGCCCGTCTGCCGACCTGGACCACCGCCAGCATGGCCAGCGTCGGAGCCAGCGCCAGCGCGCCAAAAGCCGCCACGGTGACCACAGGCAGCAAGGCCAGACAGATCACCAGCCCCCACCGGCGCATGAGCCGGCCGGTCACCACTATCTGCAGCGCCAGCGTGAGGCAGGACACGCAGAAATCCACGCCCGCGAAATAGCGCGTTCGCGAAGCGGTGTCGGGCAGCGCATCGGCCACGATACGCGCCTGCTCGAAATACAGGAAGGTCGACGCCGCCGTGTGCAGCAGCAGGTAGGCGCAGATGCCCAGCAGATAGGGCGAGCGCGCGATCAGCGACAGCCCAGCCCATATCTGGCCGCCCAGCGGCCGCGATCGCGCGCCGACCTCGGGCCCACCGCCATCGGCCTGCGCTGCGTGTGGATAGATGCCGCGAAAGCAGCGCAGCGCCAGCTCCAGCAGCAGCGCCGCAAGCAGTGCCAGCACCATGGGCCCGAAAAGGCTCACGGCTGTGGCCGCCAGCAGCGGCCCGATCACCGTCCCCAGCGTGCCACCGGCGGCAATGAAGCCAAACAGCCGCCGGCCTTGGGCGCTGCTGAAGCAATCGTCGAGCACGCTCCAGAAGATGCTGACGATGAACAGGTTGAACACGCTGACCCACACAAAGAAGCTCCGGGCCAGCCAGACACTGTCCAGGCGCAGCGCCAGCAGCGCGCTGAACCCCAGCAGCGTCAGCGCGAAGAAACGATAGGCATAGGGCACGAAGCGGCGCGGCGGCAGCCTCGTCACCAGCAGCCCGAACACCGGCACCAGCAGCAGCATGGTCACGAAGGTCGCGGTGAAAAGCCAGCGCAGCTCCTGCGGCCCGCCGACCAGACCCAGCGCATCGCGCAGCGGCCTGAGCAGGTAATAGCCCGCGAGCAGGCAGCAGAACCAGGCAAAGCCCAGCAGCGTGGCCTGCACTTCGTGGGCTTCAATGGCCACCACGCGGCCCAGGAGCCGATGGATGCGGTGTGCGGCGGTGGTCATGGGGGCCGCCGGTTCAGGCGTCAAGGATGGTGGTCACAGCCCGACCATAAACCACTTCGGCGATGTCGCGCCACGGAAAACCATCGATCTGCGGCGGCCATGGGGGTGCCTGCCTGGGAACCTATGGGAGCAGCCGGTTACCTATGTGCACGGCAACTTGCGCCTGGACTGGGGGCGCGGCCAAGCCCAGAGCATCGCCCCATTTACCTGGAGACACGATGGAACGCAGACACCTACTTTACAGCTTTGCCTCGCTGCTGGTCGCCCCGCCTCTGACGGGATGTGGCGGCAGTTCAGGCCCCGCGACGCTCAATGAAATCATGGCGTCGCAAAACGATCTGACCGTCATCCCTCCCGATGAGATCGACATCGCCTCCTCCAATCTGGATGAGATCTTTCTCACCGACGAAGCTCTCGTCTATTGAGACAGGAAACACCATGGCCATCTCCAGTTCCCATTGGATGTCGGCACTGCCCGACCAGACGCCGATGAAAGCCGTGTCCACACCGGGCACGCACGATGCCTGCTGCCACGACATCACGGGTGTCGCCGCGCAGCTGGCGACTTCCAAATGGAAGCCCTTGTTTGCCGCTGCCGCGGTGGTGCCCGCCGCGGGTCTGCTGGGCTTTACCGCCGCCGAATATGTGGTGCGTGTGCTGGCGCTCACGCAGACCCTCAACATTCGCCAGCAGCTCGACGCCGGCGTGCGCTTCTTCGACCTGCGGCCGTACTTCGGCGACGGCCAGACGCTGCCCATCTACCACGGCATCGTGCGCACCACATCCACCTTGCCAGGGGTATTGCGCGAGATCACGAATTTCCTGAGCCAGCATCGTTCGGAATATGTGGTTTTGCGTCTCAAGGCCGAAGGCGACAGCCTCTCGGGAAGCGCGCGCCGCAATCTCCTGCAGCAGTGCCTGACGCCGTTCAGCAATTTCGTGTCTCCGCGCATCAGCAAGGACACCTGGCAGGTGAGCGATGTACGCGGCAAGATGGTCCTGCTGCTGGACGGCATCGATTCGCTGCCCGCACCGTTCCATTCCGAGAGCTGGAGCAACGCCAGCATTCAGGATGAATTCGAAATCAACGCCAACGAGAATTTCATTTCCACGGTGGCCGAAGGCGCCTGCAACATCGTCAGCACGCCGGTCCGATCCGTGCTTTCCTTCTTTGGCAAGAAAACCAACAACTGGTGCGACGGAGTGGGGAAAAGCGTCCCCAAGATATTTGTGCCAGACAAGGTTTTCGACAGCAAGCGCGTAGCCATCAAGAACCACCATCTGACATCCACCTCACGCAGACAACTGTCCCGGTTCTCGCTCAACTTCATATCCTGCATAGGCTCGGGCTCGGACATTCTCTTTCTTTCACCCCAGGTTTGTTCGACCAAGTTCAATCCCGGCATCAAGAAACTCATTTCGGACACCGCCAGCAAGGAAAAAACCGGCATTGTGGTGATGGATTTCATTAATGAAGACCTGGCAAAAGGCATTTATCTCGCCAATCCACTGATCACCTGACTGCAGCGCCGCATCGAGCAGACTTCATGACATGGAAAAGCCGTTTCAGTCCAATCTCTTGGAACCAATGCCATGCCGGATTCCACATACCTTTCAAACGCATGGCTCGGGCGAAATGGCTCATTACTTTAATGGAGTGATATGAAAATGGAACGCAGACAAATATTTCACGGCCTGGCTGCCTTGCTTTTGCTGCCGCATCTGCCCGGCTGTGGCGGTGGCAGCAACCTGAAGTCCCTCAACGAAATCATGGCGGAAGGAAGCGACCTGACTGTGATTGCTCCCGAAGAGATCGACCTCGCCACCTCTGACCTGGACGGAATCTACGTCACGGACGAGCCACTTTCGTACAACTGAGACCTGGAGAAAACGATGGCAATCAAAAGCGCCCAATGGATGGCCGCACTGGCAGACGAAACGCCCTTGACGGCGGTGGCAATCCCAGGCTCGCATGAAGCCTGCTCCTACGAAATCGCAGGCGTGGTCGAGCAAATCGAGAAATCCAAGTGGAAGCCCCTGCTTTCCACGGCAAAGAGCCTGGCTCCCGACAAATCCCTCAGTGCTGCCGAATATGTGGCGCAAATCATCGGACTCACCCAGTCGCTGACACTCAAACAGCAGCTCGAAGCCGGCGTTCGATTCTTCGACCTCAACCCATATTTCAGCGGAGGAAAAAATCCGCCCATTTACAACGGCATCGTGCGCACCAAATTCACGCTGGATGATGTGCTCAAGGAGTTGACCAGTTTTCTCAAATCCAATGGTTCGGAATATATCGTCTTGCGCCTCAAGGCCGCAAACGACAGTTACACCCAGGCAAAGCGCGCACAGGCGCTACAAGAATGCCTAACTCCTTACAAGGACAGCCTATTGCAGCGCCCTGAAACCGAACTGGTGCCGGTCAGTGCCGCAAGGGGAAAAATAGTGCTGATCACCCAGGATGTCGCGCCTCTGGAAGCGCCCTTCCATGCGCAGGACTGGGACGATGTCAGCGTGCAGGAGTTGCCCGAGATCAACGCGGAGGAAAATTTCATCTCATCCATCGCGGAAGGCGTGTGCAGTGTAGGCACCAAACCCATCCGGGCACTTCTGTCCTATTTCGGCAAGGAAACCGGCAATTGGTGCAGTGGTGTCGGAAAACATGTGCCCAAGATATTCGTGCCCGACAAGGTCTTTGACGAAAAACGCCTGGCCATCAAGAACCACCACCTCAAATCCATTGGCCGATCAGGAGACGGTCTTGCACAGTTCTCCATCAACTTCATCTCCTGCACCGGCTCGGGCTCGGACATCCTTTTTCTGTCCCCTCAGGTCTGTTCGGGGAAGTTCAATCCCGGCATCAAGGATCTGATCGCCAATAACGGCAACGGAGAGAAGACCGGGATCGTGGTGATGGACTTCATCACCGCGGGCTTGGCCAGGAACATCTATTCGTCCAACAAGCTCACGGGCTGAAAGGCGGTGGCGCGACGCGCCGCAGCGCCATGAAAAAACACCCCGCAAGCCGGCATCGACTTGCGGGGTGTTGTGCGTTCGCCGGCCTCTTTTCAGGACCTGGCCATCAGATCGGCACGCCGACCAGATCGTGGCCTTGCGTGCCGACGATGCGCGCGCGCGTGAACTCGCCGGTCTTCATGGTCTTGCTGATCTTCTCGGGCGGCAGCAGATGCACCACGCCGTCGATCTCGGGCGCGTCGGCATAGCTGCGGCCGACACCCCCCTTGCGGCCCAGCGCGGGCGCGGAGTCGACCAGCACCTGCATGGTCGAGCCGATACGGCGGCGCAGGCGGTTGGCCGAGACCTCTTCGGCCACTTGCATGAAGCGCGCACGGCGGGCTTCACGCACTTCGATCGGCAGCATGCCGGGAATGTCGTTGGCGGTCGCGCCTTCGACCGCGCTATAGGCAAAGCAGCCAGCGCGGTCGATTTCGGCGGCGCGGATGAAGTCCAGCAGATGCTCGAACTCCTCCTCGGTTTCACCCGGAAAGCCGGCAATGAAGGTCGAGCGGATGATCAGGTCGGGGCACATCTCGCGCCAGCGCTGGATGCGCTCGAGGTTCTTCTCGCCGCTGGCCGGGCGCTTCATGCGCTTGAGCACATCGGGGTGGCTGTGCTGCAAGGGCACATCCAGGTAGGGCAGCACGCGGCCAGAAGCCATCAGCGGAATGATGTCATCCACGCTGGGGTAAGGGTAGACATAGTGCAGACGCACCCAGGCGCCATGCGGCTCGGCGAGTTCACCCAGCGCCTGCACCAGCTCCAGCATGCGGGTCTTGACCGGCTTGCCGTCCCAGAAACCGGTGCGGTACTTCACATCGACGCCATAGGCCGAGGTGTCCTGGCTGATGACCAGCAGTTCCTTGACGCCACCCTCGAACAGCGCCTTGGCTTCCTTGAGCACATCGCCAATCGGGCGCGACACCAGATCGCCGCGCATCGAGGGGATGATGCAGAACGTGCAGCGGTGGTTGCAGCCTTCGCTGATCTTCAGATAGGCGTAGTGCTTGGGCGTGAGCTTGAGCCCGGCTTCGCCGAACGCGCCGGGAATCAGATCGAGAAACGGATCGTGCGGCTTGGGCAGGTGGGTATGCACCGCGTCCATCACCTCCTGCGTCGCATGCGGACCGGTCACGGCCAGCACGCTGGGGTGGATCTGGCGCACCATGTTGCTGCCATCGGACGCGGACTTCGCGCCCAGGCAGCCGGTGACGATGACCTTGCCGTTTTCCGCCAGCGCCTCGGCGATGGTGTCCAGGCTTTCCTGCACCGCCTCATCGATGAAGCCACAGGTATTGACGATCACCAGATCCGCGCCTTCGAAGGTCTTGGATGTGGAATAGCCTTCGGCGCTGAGCTGCGTGAGAATCAGCTCGGAGTCGGTCAGTGCCTTGGGGCAGCCCAGGCTGACGAAGCCGATCTTGGGAATGGGCGCGCTGGCGGACGTCGCGACTGCGTCAAAAGTATCTGATCTCATTGTTTTTCGCAGGGCGACCTGGCGGATTGGTGGGGCGAGTATTGTAAGCCAGACCCCGAAATTGCCTTGATCCATCCGGCATCACCCCATAACCCACTCCTGGCCCACCCCATCGGGGCGCTCGCGCCTTACTTGACCAGGTACTGCCATATGCGCTGGATGAAGCCAGCGCGCTCCACATCCGCCTGCGCAACCAGCGGCGCCTCGCCCACCGGCTTGCCATTGGACTGCGCAATCACCTTGCCGATCACCGCGCCCTTGGCGACGGGTGCCTCGAGTTCAGGCTGCAACTGCACCGAGGTCTGCAATTTCTGACCGCGCGGCACGGTCAGCGTCCAGGGCGCGCCCAGGCCGGCGGCGACGGTGTCGGCCTTGCCATAGCGGACCTTGGCATTCGTGACCACGGCGTCGGGCTGGAAAGGCGTGGCCTTCTCGAAGCGGCTGAAGCCCCAGCCCAGCAGTTTTCGGCTCTCGTCGGCACGCGCATTGGCGCTGTGGGTGTTGAGGATGACGGTGATCAGGCGCATGTCGTTGCGCTTGGAGGATGTGACCAGGCAGTAGCCGGCTTCCTGGGTGTGGCCGGTCTTGAGTCCATCGACCGTTGAATCCGTGTAGAGCAAGGCGTTGCGGTTGCCTTGCTTGATGCCGTTGTATTTGAACTCACGCTCGGCGTAGAGCGAGTAGTAGTTCGAGCTGTCGCGGATGATGGCCCGCGCCAAGATGGCGAGATCGCGGGCCGACGACCTGTGCGCCGGGTCGGGCAGGCCCGTGGAGTTGACGAAATTCGTGTGCGTCATGCCCAGGCGCTTGGCCTCGGCGTTCATCAGCTTGGCAAAGCCCTCCTCCGAGCCGGCCATGTGTTCGGCGATGGCCTTGGACGCATCGTTGCCCGACTGGATGACGATGCCGCGCAGGATGTCGATCACCGTGGCCTGGCCGTTCAGTGGCAGGTACATGCACGACTCGGTGCTTGAACCGCGGCACCAGGCATTCTCGCTGACCGAGACCAGATCGCCCTCCTTGAGCTTGCCCGAGCGCAGCGCCTGTTCGACCAGGAAACTGGTCATCATCTTGGTCAGCGACGCAGGCGGCAGCGCTTCGTCGGGATTGGCCGAGGCCAGTACCTCGCCGGAGTCGAAGTCCATCAGCAGCCAGGCCTTGGCGGGAATGGCCGGCACGCCGCCCTCCACCACCGATTGCCCGGCCAATGGCGCCGGGGCTTCGACGGCGGGCTTCTTCTGCGCCGCAGGCCGGGCCGCGGTGGCCGCGCCGGGCGCCAGCGCACCGGCGAGCAAGGCAACAACGAGAGGCAGGAAGGCAAATGGGGTGAATTGCATGGGGTTTCCTGATCGTGACACTTCATTGTGGCTGAGCAGGGCCCGCTTTGCGAGCGTACGAAGCAGAGATTTTTACCGCTGTAGCATTCGCTGTGGTCGGCACGCAGTGCCGGCTGGTGCGCGCGAGCCTTGCCGCAGAAAGCCCTGTGCGATCGGCCCGGGTTGACAGACACGCTGCGCATGCATGCAGCGCCTGAGTGGTTCAACACGGGTCATTGCCTGCGGCGCAGCGGCGCGGATTTGCCGCTGCGCCGCACGCCCGCCCCGGGAAAACCATGGGCAAAACACCCTTCCACGGTGGCGTGCAGCCATTTACAGTGCACTGGCGCAACAATTCGAGGCAAAAAAGGCCCTTCGCTACTTGGAAAGCCCAAAATTTCCCAGTAGCATCTGTTCAACCGATAAGAAGCGCATGCTTGGCATTGGTCAAGAATTATCACCAACTAGGAAAAGCAACATGGCAACTGCAAAGAAGGCACCGGCCGCAGCTTCTGCGACACCCGCTAAGAAACGTACCCCCAACGCCGCCTTCATGAAACCGCTGACCCCCAGCCCGGCCCTGGCCGCGGTTGTGGGCGCGGCTCCGCTGCCACGCACGGAAGTCATCAGCAAGCTGTGGGTCTACATCAAGGCCAACAAGCTGCAAGATGAATCCAACAAGCGCATGATCAACGCCGACGCCAAGCTCAAGGAAGTCTTCGGCAAGCCCCAAGTCTCGATGTTCGAGATGGCCGGCCTGATCGGCAAGCACGTGAAGTAATTCACACTGCTCTCAAGAAGCCGGCGCAAGCCGGCTTTTTTTCGCCTGTCCTCAAGGGAATTTTGCCAAAGCGTTGCGAAAACCCAACTCAGGAATGCGAATTAATCCTATTTCTATCTATGATTCGCTCCGGCCGGCAGAGCGGCGCCCGACATCCAGAAAACCCGCTCTCCGGTCTAAAAACCAAGTGGCTCTCCCAGAGAGTCCGATACCATTTCCGGAGCATTTATCTTGAAGAAAACCGCGCCCATGACGGCTGCCGAATCCGGCACCGTCGCCTTCCCTGCGTCCACCTCCGACAAAGCCCTGCTGCCCCTGGGAGCAATGCTGCTGGCGGCCTCCGTTGGCAGCTGGGCCCAGGCGCCCGAAGCCACCATGGGCACGGTCACGGTGCGCGAAGCCGCCGAAGTGCAGAGCAAGGACACGCTGCTGATCAAGCAGACCACGGTCGGCAAGGGCAAGCAGGACATCAAGGATATCCCGCAGTCGGTCACGGTGTTCACTGAACGTCTGATGAACGACCGCAACCAGGACGATTTCCGCGAAGTGCTGCGCACCACCGCGGGCGTCACGTTCCAGGCCGGCGAGACCGGCGAGGAAGATGTGCGCCTGCGCGGCTTTTCACTGGGCCAGGCCGGCGACATCTACATCGACGGCATGAAGGACGCTCCGCTCTACGAACGCGACACCTTCAACAACGACCGCGTCGAAGTGCTCAAGGGCTCGGCCTCCATGCTGTTCGGCAAGGGCTCCACGGGTGGCGTGGTCAACCAGGTCAACAAGGCACCGCTGCTGATCGATCAGCATGAAATCTCCTACACCCTGGGCACGGGCAAGTTCAACCGCGCCCAAGGCGATTTCAACTTCAAGACCGGCGAGAACGCCGCACTGCGCGTCAACGCCATGATCCACGACGCCGACAACTACGGCGCCAAGCAGGAAAAGCGCGGCATTGCACCCACCTTTGCCTGGGGCATTGGCACGCGCGACGAATTCTCCGTCGGCCTGTATTACCTCGACATCAAGGGCCGTCCCAACTACAACCATCCCTGGATCATCAACAACGGCAAGATCGTCCCGACGCTGCCAGCGAAGAACTACTATGGTCTCGCCAGCGACCATCTCAACACCTCGTCGCAGTACCTGACGCTGGGCCATATCCACCGCTTTGACGATGGCGGCGAACTGCAGACGCGCCTGCGCCATGGCAAGTACGAGCGCGATGTGCTGGCCAGCGCCATCGGCTTCGGCGGCACGCGCCCCACTTCACTGGACCAGATCAACGCCAACACGCCGCTTTCGCGCACCTCCAAGGGTCGTATAGGTGAAAGCACGATCACCCAGATCCAGAGCGACTACACGAATTCGTTCGACTGGGGCGGCAAGAAGCATCAGATCATCGCCGGCGTGGATTACTTCCACGACGATGCAGATCGGATTTCCTCCTATGCGAATACGCTAGGCGGCAACTCGAGCACCAACCCCGGTCTGGTGACAACGGTGGGCACGCCCAACAACGGCGCTACCGCCGTGGACCGCCGCGCCCCTGCCGCGTTCAACACCTTCAAGTCCCAGAATATCGGCCTGTACCTGCAGGACACGATGTCGCTGACCTCGACCGTCAAGCTGGTCGGCGGCCTGCGCTACGACCAATTCAAGGCCGAGTACCGCAATGCCACGGGCGCACTCAGCGACTCGACTTCGGAAGGCCTGTGGAGCCCGCGCGTCGGCGCGATCTTCCAGCCCGACGAGCTGACCTCGTACTACGTGTCGTTCGGCACCTCGTACAACACCTCGGGCGACACCTACCAGTTCGGCGGCATCAGCGCCGGCAGCGCCACCGCGCCCAGCACGGAGTCGCTGGCCAACACCCCGCCGGAGAAGAGCCGCAACCTTGAAATCGGCGGCAAGTGGGAGCTGTTCGAGCGCCGCGCGCTGTTTGGCGCCGCCGTGTTCTACAGCGAGAAGTACAACGAGCGCAACACCGATCCGGACGTTCCCACCGTCTATCTGCTGTCGGGAAAGCGCCATGCCGCGGGCATGGAGTTCAATCTCGCTGGCCATATCACGCCCAAGTGGGACATCTTCTTCAACCACACCTGGATTCCCGAAGCCAAGATCGACGAGAGCAAGACCCGGCTTGCCGCGGGCGGCGGCGGTGCCCAGGTCCAGGGCGACCGTCCCGGCCTGACACCCAAGCACAGCGGCAGCGTCTGGTCCACCTATGCCGTCACGTCCAAACTGCGTCTCGGCGCCGGCCTGACCTATCGCGACAAGCAGAATCCCGACCTGTCGCGCGCCACCACGGCCAGCGGTTTTGCCACTATCGATGCCATGGCTGAGTACACTTTCGACCAGAAGACCTCGCTCAAGCTGAATGTGGCCAATGTCAGCGACAAGCTGTATGCCGATTCGCTGTACCGCGGCTTCTATGCTCCGGGCGCAGCGCGCACCGTGCAATTGACCGTCAAGACCCGCTTCTGATCCTGCCCTGCCCGCCATGTTCCTGCACCTGAAACAGGTTTTCACCCCGGACGAAGTCCAAAGCGCGCGTCAGCTGCTTGGCGAGGGCGCGCCCTGGGTGGATGGCAGGGCCAGCGCGGGTGGCCAGGCCCAGGCGCTCAAGCAAAACCAGCAACTGGCGCAAGGCAGCGATGGTTCGCACCAGCTGCAGGCCCTGGTGAGGGCCGCGCTGGGCCGGGACCCGCTGTTTTTCTCTGCGGCCCTGCCCAAGCGCATCTTCAACCCCCTGTTCAACCGCTACCGCGGTGACGCCAATTTCTACGGAGCCCATATCGATGGCGCCGTGCTGCATTCACAGAATCCGGCCCAGTGGCTGCGCAGCGACATTTCCTGCACGCTGTTTCTGAGCGCGCCCGAGGAATATGACGGCGGCGAGCTGCTGATCCAGGAGGCGCTGGGCGAGCGCCGCATCAAGCTGCCGGCCGGCGATCTGATCCTCTACCCCAGCAGCACCGTGCACCAGGTCGCGCCCGTCACGCGCGGCGCGCGCATTGCCAGCTTCTTCTGGGTCGAAAGCATGGTGCGCAGCACCGAGCAGCGGCAGATGCTGTTCGACATGGACATGGCGCTGCTCAAGCTGCGCGCCGAAGTCGGCGAAAAGCATCCCAGCATGGTGCAGCTCACCGGCACCTATCACAACCTGCTGCGGCTCTGGGCTGACGTCTGAGTCCGGCGCGGCCCCGCCATGAGCCCCAACCTTCCCGCCTTGCAGGCCGTCGCGCCCGAGATCGTCTGCCTTGCCGACCATGAACGCAGCGCGGCCGAACGCCTGGACGCCCATGCCTGGGCCTATTTCAGCGGCGGCGCCGGCGACGAGCGCTGTCTGCAGGCCAACCGCAGCGCCTGGGATGCCTTGCCGCTGTGGCCGCGCGTGCTGCGGCCGCTGAGCGCAGGGCATACGCGCATCACGCTGCTGGGCCAGGAATATGCGCACCCGTTGCTCGTCGCGCCCGTGGCTTTCCAGCGCCTGGCCCATGCCGATGGCGAACTGGCCAGTGCCTACGCCGCGGCCGCGCTGGGCGCGGGCTTCACGCTCAGCACCCAGTCCAGCCTGGCGCTGGAGCTGCCGGCCCAGGCCGTGCTGGACACCGCCGGTCGCGGCCCCTTATGGTTCCAGCTGTATCTGCAGCACGACCGCGGCTTCACGCGCGAACTGGTGCAACGCGCGGAACGCGCAGGCTACGAAGCCCTGGTGCTGACGGTGGACGCCCCGGTTTCCGGCGTGCGCGACCGCGAGCGCCGCGCGGGCTTTCGCCTGCCTGCGGGCATTTCCGCGGTCAATCTGCAAGGGTTGGGAAGTGCGCCGACCAGCGCCGATGGCTCGCTGTGCGCAGGCATGCTGCGCCATGCGCCGACCTGGGACGACCTCGCCTGGCTGCAAGCCCAGACCCGGCTGCCGGTGCTGCTCAAGGGCGTGCTCCACCCCCAGGATGCGCTGCAGGCCGCGCGTCTGCAGGCCGCGGGCATCGTGGTTTCCAACCATGGCGGGCGCACGCTGGACAGCGCACCCGCCACCGCCCTGGCGCTGGCGCGCATTGCCAGGGCGCTGCAGTCCGGCGGCCATGCCCTGCCGCTGGTCGTCGATGGCGGCATACGCCGCGGCACTGATGTGCTCAAGGCCATGGCCCTGGGCGCGAGCGCGGTGATGGTGGGCCGGCCCGTCATATGGGGTCTGGCCAACGCCGGTGCCGCAGGTGTTGCGCACGTACTACGTCTGCTGCGCGATGAGCTCGAAATCGCCATGGCACTCACGGGATGCGCCACGCTGGCGGACGCCACACCCGCGCTATTGGGCGAGGAAAGCCCTTAATTGCCTGCGGGGTGGAAACATGGATTGAGAATGCGATGGGTTCTCATTTATAATTCGCGCTATCCCTTCAATAGCCAGCCACAACTGCCTGCTGCCATGATCGTCTGTGTTTGCCGCCGGGTTTCTGACCGCGAAATCGCACGCCACGCGCATGCGGGCCTGAGTTTTGACGAAATCCAGTTCGAACTCGGTGTTGCCACCCAATGCGGGCGCTGCGAAAGCTGCGCGCGGGACGTGGTTGCGCAGTGCAGTGCTTCGGGAGCGGTTGCAATGATCCAGAACGCAACCCAGCCGATCCAGCTTGCCAACAATATTTTGGAAAGCAAAGCATGGCCCTCTTCTCCGTTCTGCTCGGCAGCCTGATACTTGTCATAGGATGCACCTGGTGGATCTTCCGCCAGTGAACTGTTGCATTTATCTCCGGTTTCCCGGGTGCAGTGCACGCTGACCCACCTCTCGTATATGTCCCAGTCTGATAGATTTGCCCCTCCCGGAGGGATGAGCCGCAATGTGGTCATTGCCGGCTCCGTGGTGGCGCTGCACGTGGCCGGTATCTGGGCGCTGCAAAGCGGCCTGATGCGCAAGGCCGTGGAACTCGTGGTTCCGGCCGAGGTGTTGGCCGAGTTCATTGCCCCGCCTGCACCTGAGGTCGCGCCGCCCCCGCCGCCCCCTCCACCGCCACCCAAGCCCCAGCCCAAGCCCGTGGTGCGCAAGGCGCCCCTGCCCAAGGCCGTGACCGACCCGGCGCCGCGCCCCAATGCACCGGTTGGCGTGATCGAGCCCGAGCCGGCGCCCGTGACCGAGGCGCCACCGGCGCCACCCGCGCCCCCGGCCCCGCCGGCACCGCCCGCCCCTCCGGCGCCGCCCGCGCCGCCGGTGATCCAATTGCCTTCGAGCAATGCCGCCTATCTGAACAACCCCAAGCCCAACTACCCGTCCATCAGCCGGCGCATGGGCGAGCAGGGCAAGGTCGTGCTGCGCGTGTTCATCGATGCCGAAGGCATGCCGCAGACCATTGAAATCCGCCAGTCCAGCGGCTTTGAACGCCTGGACCAGCAGGCGGTGGAGTCCGTCAAGCGCTGGCGCTTCGTGCCCGGCAAGCGCAATGGTGTTCCCGAAGCCATGTGGAACATCGTGCCCATCAATTTTGTTCTCGAATAATTTTCAGGAGTTTTCATGGAATCGCATTTCGGCATTGCCAATGTCTGGACCCAGGGGGACTTCGTCACCCGCGCCATCGCTGTCATTCTGATCGGCATGTCTCTGGTGTCGTGGATCGTCATCATCCTCAAGGCGCTCGACATCTTCAAATACCGCAAGTTGGCGCGCGCCTCGCATGACTTCTGGCATAGCGAAGACTTCGGCGCCGGCCTGGACAAGCTCGGCACCGATCCCGGCAACCCCTTCCGCCACCTGGCGCTCGAAGGCCGCGAAGCCACGGCCCACCACCGCAAGAGCAGCGCCCACCTGCATGACGCGCTGGACATCAGCGACTGGGTCACGCGCTCGCTGCGCAACTGCATCAACGAGTTCACCGCGCGCCTGCAAGGCGGCCTGGCCATCCTCGCCTCCGTAGGCTCCACGGCACCGTTCATCGGCCTGTTCGGCACCGTCTGGGGCATTTACCACGCGCTGGTCGCCATCGGCTCCACCGGCCAGTCGACCATCGACAAGGTCGCCGGCCCGATCGGCGAAGCGCTGATCATGACCGCCCTGGGCCTGGCCGTGGCCATCCCTGCGGTGCTGGGCTACAACGCCCTGGTGCGCGGCAACAAGTCCATCCTCAACAACCTGAACAGCTTTGCGCACGACCTGCACGCCTATTTCGTGACCGGCGCCCGCGTGAACATCCAGAATGACGGCGAGCCAGCCAAGGTGCTGCCGCTGAAGAAAGGTGCCTGACCATGTCGTTCGGAACCCAGGACGAGGCCGATGAGGTGATGAACGAGATCAACATGACGCCGCTGGTCGACGTCATGCTGGTCTTGCTGATCATCTTCATCATCACCATTCCGGTGATGAAGCATTCGGTCAACGTCGATCTGCCCCAGGCCACCAACCAGCCTGAGAACATGAAGCCCGAGACCGTGAACCTGAGCATCGATGCCCAGGGCCAGTACCACTGGAATGCCCAGGCGATCTCGGATGACGCGCTGATCGCGCAGCTGCAGGCCGAAGGCGCGAAGGATCCCCAGCCGGACCTGCATATCCGCGGCGACAAGAACGTGCGCTACGAGCGCGTGGCCCAGGCCATGGCCGCCGCCCAGCGTGCGGGCGTGCGCAAGATCGGCTTCGTGACCGACCCGACGCAGTAATCGCAGCGCCAGCGCAAGGCGTCAAGCTGCGATGCCCCAACCAGAAGCCCTGACCTCCATCACTGGAGGCAGGGCTTTTTGCATGGCCCGGCCGGAGTGCGGTACGCCTGTCTTATTTATTTACAAAGCCATGCGTTAAAGCATTGACATGTTATTGAGAATCAATATCATTAGCATACACACCGACCTGAGGATCAACCCATGCCCGCTACCCTTTCCCTGCCCCGCACAGGCCAAGCCAGCCAAATTTCGCTTCAGATGTCCCAGCCCACCGCCCTGCTCTCCGACAACGCGCTCGGCATGAACAGCACCGAGCTGCTCCAGGGCCGCAAGTCCGTCACCATCCTGCACAACGGCATGCCCTATCGCCTGCAGGCGACCAAGCTGGGCAAGCTGATCCTCACCAAATAATCCAGTTTCATCGTGGGGCGACCAGTTGGCAGCAATGCCACACCGGGTCGTTTTGCCAGCCAACGGAGTTTGTCCGCGTAGCCAGGCTTTTTTTCCACGCTGCACACAATGCAAAAAGCCGGTCACTGGACCGGCTTTTTCATTTGGGCTTTAACGACTGCCCGTTCCATGCTCTCTAAATCTGGCATGCCCCAGCTGGGAGACACCGAGCAAGGGCCGCCCCGCAGCGACGGTGTCGTCCCTGGCCGGGCACCCCCCTCCACCGCAGGATGAGAGGGGGAAGCGGGGGCCGGCCATCCGGCGTAAGCCGCTCAGGGGGTGCTTCCTTTACAGGCCGATGGCAGATATGCCGGCGCGCGCGATTTGCGCGTCTTCGTGCGACTTCACGCCGCTGACGCCAACGGCGCCGAGCACCTGGCCGTCCTTGACGATGGCCACGCCACCTTCAAGCAGGCCTTCCAGGCCAGGCGCGCTCAGGAAGGCAGTGCGACCGCCATTGACGATGTCTTCATAGACTTTGGAATCACGGCGACCCAGGGCCGAGGTGTTGGCCTTGGATGTGGCGATCTTGGCCGAGGTGGCGGCGGCACCGTCCAGGCGTTGCAACCACAGCAGGTGACCGCCGTCGTCGACGATGGCAATGCTCACCGCCCATTGGTTTTTCAGGGCTTCGGCTTCTGCCGCGGCGGCAATGGCTTTCACGTCGGCGAGTTCGAGTTCGTGCTTGGTCTTCATGCAAAAGGCTCCGGATTGGTAACAGCGAAAAGACACAGCATAACGGGCAAAACGACGCGAACTGGCCACTTCCAACGCAAAACATTCACAACTAAAACCAATTGATCGCAACCGGGTATTGCATTAGGCGTTTGCCAGCCCCACCTAGAATGGGCTATGCAATCGTGCATGTACTGAGGAGAGCGTCCGAATGAATGATCAAGTCACCACACTGGGCTCTGCGGGCTACGGTGTCTCGCAGCAACAGCGCAACAAGGTTTTGCGCAATACCTACTGGCTGCTCGCACTGAGCCTGCTGCCAACGGTACTCGGCGCCTGGGTAGGCGTTGCCACGGGCATCACGTCATCGCTGGGTGGCGTGGTCGGCCTCGTCGTCTTTCTGGGCGGCGCCTTTGGCTTCATGTATGCCATCGAGAAGACCAAGCACTCGGCTGCGGGCGTGCCCGTGCTGTTGGGCTTCACGTTCTTCATGGGCCTGATGCTCTCGCGCATGATCGGCACCATCCTGGGCTTCAGCAATGGCTCGGAGCTAATCATGACCGCGTTCGCGGGCACGGCCGGCGTGTTCTTCGTCATGGCCAGCGTCGCCAGCGTGATCAAGCGCGACCTGTCCGGCATGGGCAAGTGGCTGTTTGTCGGCGCGATGGTGCTGTTCGTCGGCATCCTGGTGAACATGTTTGTCGGCTCCACGGTCGGCATGATGGTCATCTCGGTGGCCGGCATCGGTATCTTCAGCGCCTTCATGCTGTATGACCTCAAGCGCATCATGGATGGCGGCGAGACCAACTACATCAGCGCCACGCTGGCCTTGTACCTGGACCTGTTCAACGTGTTCCAGTTCATGCTGAGCCTGCTGGGCCTGGGCGGCGACCGCGAGTGATCGCCCTGCCGCATTTGACGAAAGGCCCTGCGGGGCCTTTTTTCATGTGTGCTCGGCGACATCGCACTCAACTTCGCGCGCTGGCTGCCGATAATGCAAGTGACATGTCCAAATACGCCCACACCACCATGCGGTCTGCACTCATCGCGCTTCCCCTGCTGCTGCTTGCCGGCTGCGATATTCCCGGGCTCGGTCCCACGCCCCAGGCGCTGGCGCGCGAAAGCGAAGCCAAGGCCGTGGGCAGTGCCTGCCGCCATGCCATGCGCGGCCTGGAAGACTGCTATGTGCTGAACCCGCGGGCGACCAAGGCCCAGGTGTTTGCCGGCTGGAAGGAAATGGACCAGTACATGCGCGAGAACAAGATCGAGGGCGTGCCCTCGGTCATCACCCAGCGCGACAAGCCCGCGCGCGCCAAGGACGACGATATAGAGACCGAACTGCGGCCTTCGACGGCGCGCAGCAGCCGCAGCTGACGGCTGCCGCAGCTGACGGCTGCCGCAGCTACCGGCTGCCGCAGCTGACGGCTGCCGCAGCTGACGGCTGCCGCAGCTCAGGCGCGCTCAAACACCGCCATGCTTTCGACGTGGGCGGTGTGCGGGAACATATTGATCACCCCTGCGCTCACACAGCGGTAGCCCGCCTTGTTCACCAGCAGATCGGCATCGCGTGCCAGCGTGGCCGGCGCGCAGCTCACGTAGACGATGCGCTGCGGCGGCTGCCAGGCTTGGCTGCCTTCGGGCAGCGCCGGCGCATCTTCGGCACCGATACGAGCCTGGTGGATATCGGCCAGGGCCTGCACCAGCGCAAACGCGCCTTCGCGCGGTGGGTCGACCAGCCATTTGTCGGCCACGCCGTCGGCAATCAGCATCGCCGGCGTCATGTTGAACAGGTTGCGCGCAACGAAGTCCGTGGGCGCGAGCGCATCGCCTTCAAGGCGCTGGGCCTGGTTGCGGGCGTAGTTGTCGCGTGAACGTGTGACCAGTGCATCGCTGCCCTCGATGCCCAGCACTTCGCGCGCCTGCGTGGCCAGCGGCAGCGTGAAGTTGCCCAGGCCGCAGAACCAGTCGATCACGCGTTCGCTTTTTTTCACGTCCAGCAGGCGCAGCGCGCGCGTCACCAGCACGCGGTTGATGTGCGGGTTGACCTGGGTGAAGTCGGTGGGCTTGAACGGCATGGTGATGCCGAAGTCGGGCAGGCTGTAGGCCAGCTGCTGCACTTCGGGATCCATCAGCTGCACGGTGTCCGGGCCCTTGGACTGCAGCCACCACTGGATGTCGTGCTCGGCCGCGAAGGCGCGCAGACGGCCCTGGTCGGCTTCGGTCAAGGGCTCCATATGGCGCAGCACCAGCGCGGTGACAGCATCGCCACAGGCGACTTCGATCTGCGGCAGGGTTTCGCGCGCATCCATGGAGGATACCAGCGCACGCAGCGGCATGAGCATGTTGTCGACATGCGGCGGCAGCACGCGGCAGACTTCCATGTCGGCGATGTAGCGGCTCTTGCGCTCGTGGAAGCCGACCAGCACCTTCTGCTTCTTGATCACATAGCGCACCGACAGGCGCGCGCGGTAGCGGTAGCCCCAGGCCGGGCCTTCGATGGGCCGCAACACCATTTCGGTCTTGACCTTGCCCAGGTGCCACAGGTTGTCTTCAAGCACGCGCTGCTTCACTGCCACCTGGGCCGAGACATGCAGATGCTGCATCTTGCAGCCGCCGCAGGCGCCTTCGTGCAGCCCGAAATGCGGGCAGCCGGGCGTGACGCGCTGCGAGGATTCGCGGTGGATGGCCGTCAGGCTGCCGCGCTCCCAATTGTTCTTCTTGCGGTGGATGTTGGCGCTGACCCATTCGGTGGGCAGCGCGCCGTCGATGAACACCACCTTGCCGTCGGGCTGGCGCGCAACGCCTTGCGCGTCCATGTCCATGGACAGCACATCGAGCCATCCTGGCGGCAGTTCGGAGGTGGATTCAGGCAGATTCGCGGGGGGATTGTTTTCGCTCAGGTCACTCATGGCCGAGATTGTCTCCGAAGCCAGCCAGGGCGAGCGCAACGCGGGGCCATTGGCGCGCGCCGCTGCGGCCGCCCGCATGTCCATAATGGCGGCATGATTTCATCCACTCTCGCCGCACGGCTGGCCGCACCGGCAGGCAGCATCACCCGCGTGCAAGGCATTGAAGTCGGCCACCATACCGATGCGCGCCGCCCCACCGGTTGCAGCGTGGTGATCGCGCGCGCCGGCGCCGTCGGCGGCGTCGATGTGCGCGGCGCCGCGCCCGGCACCCGCGAGACCGATCTGCTGCACCCGACGAATCTGGTCGAGAAGGTGCACGCCGTGCTGCTGGCGGGTGGCAGCGCCTGGGGGCTGGATGCGGCCAGCGGCGCGGTGCGCTGGCTGGAAGAGCGCGATGTCGGGCTGGATGTGCGCTATGCACGCCTGCCACTGGTGCCGGCCGCCGTGCTGTTCGACCTGGGCGTGGGCGATGCGCGCATACGCCCCGATGCCGCTGCGGGCTATGCGGCCTGCGCCGCGGCCAGCCGCGACGCGCCCGCCGAAGGCAATGTGGGCGCAGGCGCGGGCGCCTGCGTGGGCAAGGTGTTCGGCATGGCGCATGCCATGAAAGGCGGCATAGGCACAGCGTCCTTGACGGTCGATGGCGTCACCGTGGGCGCGCTGATCGCCTGCAATGCGCTGGGCGATGTGCTGGACCCCGACACGGGCCGGGTCATCGCGGGCGCGCGCACCGATGACGGCCTGCAACTGCGCGATACGCGACGCGCGCTGCTGCGCGGCGACCTGCCCCAACCGGTGCTGGCCGGAACCAACACCACCATTGGCGTGATTGCCACCGATGCACAGATCACCAAGGCCCAGGCGCATCGCCTGGCGGTGGTCGCGCACGACGGCCTGGCGCGCGCGATCAACCCGGTGCACACCATGTCCGATGGCGACACGCTGTTCACGCTGGGCACGGGAGCGAGCGGCCGGACACTGGGGATGATGGCGCTGGCGACGATGGCCGCGGAGGTGACAGCGCTGGCGACGGCGCGGGCCGTGCTTTGCGCGCAGGGAGTCACTATGGGCGAAGGGCTGTGGCTACCGGCAGCGCGGGATCTTGAGGGCGGGCCGTCCATCCTTCGACAGGCTCAGGGCGAACGGTGAAGAAAATCAGGCTCCGATAGGAGCCTGATTTCGATGACCGATGGTGCCGCACTGGCCGCAACCCAACGACACTGACGTATCCCAACTCATGGGGACACCGAGCAAGGGCCGCCCCGCAGCGATGGTGTCGTCCCCCACCACCGAAGGATGAGAGGGGGAAGCGGCGTAGCCGCTCAGGGGGTGCTTTACTTCAACGCCTTGAAGCGCATCCGCTTAGGCTTGGCGCCCTCTTCACCCAGACGGCGCTTCTTGTCGGCTTCGTATTCCTGGTAGTTGCCGTCGAAGAACACCCACTGCGAGTCGCCTTCGGCGGCCAGGATGTGCGTGGCGATGCGGTCCAGGAACCAGCGGTCATGGGAGATGACCATCACGGTGCCGGCGTATTCCAGCAGCGCGTCTTCGAGCGCACGCAGGGTTTCCACGTCCAGATCGTTCGAGGGCTCATCGAGCAGCAGCACGTTGCCGCCCTGGATCAGGGTCTTGGCCAGGTGCAGGCGGCCGCGCTCACCACCGGAGAGGTTGCCGACCTTCTTTTGCTGGTCCTGGCCGTTGAAGTTGAAGCGGCCGGCGTAGGCACGCGAAGCCATCTGGAACTTGCCGACGTTGATGATGTCAAGGCCGCCGGAGATGTCTTCCCAGACGGTCTTCTCGTTGGCCAGCGCATCGCGCGACTGGTCGACGAAAGCCATCTTCACGGTGGTACCGATGTCCACGGTGCCGCTGTCGGCCTGCTCCTTGCCGGCAATCAGCTTGAACAGCGTGGACTTGCCCGCGCCGTTGGGGCCGATGATGCCGACGATGGCGCCCGCGGGAATGTTCATGCTCAGATCGTCGATCAGCACGCGGTCGCCAAAGCTCTTGGTGACGTTGTTGAATTCGATGACCTTGCTGCCCAGGCGCTCGGCCACGGGAATGAAGATTTCCTGCGTTTCATTGCGCTGCTGGTATTCGTGATCGCTCAGTTCCTCGAAGCGCGCAATACGTGCCTTGGACTTGGCCTGGCGGCCCTTGGAGTTCTGACGCACCCACTCGAGTTCCTTCTTCAAGGCCTTGGCGCGGGCTTCCTCGCCCTTGTTTTCGGCCTCGAGACGGTTGCCCTTCTGCAGCAGCCAGTCGGAGTAGTTGCCCTTGTAGGGAATGCCGTGGCCACGGTCAAGTTCGAGAATCCACTCGGCGGCATTGTCGAGGAAATAGCGATCGTGGGTGATGGCCACCACGGTGCCGGTGAAGCGGTGCAGGTACTGTTCGAGCCAGTCCACGGATTCGGCATCCAAGTGGTTGGTGGGCTCGTCCAGCAGCAGCATGTCGGGCTTGGACAGCAGCAGCTGGCACAGCGCGACGCGGCGCTTTTCACCGCCCGAGAGCTTGCCGATCACGGCGTCCCATGCGGGCAGGCGCAGCGCGTCGGCGGCGATTTCCAGCTGGTGCTCGGAGTCGGTGCCAGCGGCAGCGATGATGGCTTCCATCTGGCCCTGCTCGGTGGCCAGCGCGTCGAAGTCGGCATCTTCCTCGGCGTAGGCGGCGTAGATCTCGTCCAGGCGCTTGCGCGCGTTGTTGACTTCGGACAGCGCCTCTTCCACGGCTTCGCGCACCGTGTGCTCGGGGTTGAGCTGGGGTTCCTGGGGCAGGTAACCGATGGACAGTCCAGCCATGGGAATGGCTTCGCCTTCGATCTCCTTGTCCACCCCTGCCATGATTTTCAGCAGAGAGGATTTCCCGGAGCCGTTAAGGCCCAGCACGCCAATCTTTGCGCCGGGGAAAAAGCTGAGAGAAACGTCCTTCAAGATCTGCCGCTTGGGCGGCACGGTCTTGGTGACATGGTTCATCGAAAAAACGTATTGGGCCATGGATTTGTCTGGTGATTCTTCAAAAACTGGGCAACAAAATGGTTGCACGCCAACCATGATTATCCGCGCATGCGACAATACCCACCAGTTGTGGGCTCCAGTTGCCCGCAACATCAGCATTCCAGCTGGGGACAATGGACGCAGTGCCGGGCTCCCATCTTTGAACCTCATCCGCCTAGGACTGGCCGGCAACCGCCCAAAGGTTGCCACGACAGGCTGATACCCCCCGCGCCCAGGATGGGCGCATCTGATCACATGACATTTGAAGAACTGAACCTGGCTCCCGCCATCCTGAAGGCTGTGCTCGAACAGGGTTACGACACCCCGACGCCCATTCAGGCCAAGGCCATTCCGGCCGTGCTGCAGGGCCAGGACCTGCTGGCCGGCGCGCAGACCGGCACCGGCAAGACGGCGGCCTTCGCGCTGCCGATGCTGAACCGCCTGGTCGAGGGCGAGCCCGCGACCAGCAAGTTCGGCAACAAGGGCGTGCGTGCGCTGATCCTGACGCCTACCCGCGAACTCGCGGCCCAGGTCGAAGAGTCGGTGCGTGGCTACTCCAAGTACCTCGACAACATCAGCTCCACCGTGATTTTCGGCGGTGTCGGCATGAACCCGCAGATCGACCGCATCAAGCGCGGCGTCGACATCCTGGTGGCCACGCCAGGCCGTCTGCTCGACCTGCAGCAGCAAGGTTTCCTGGACCTGTCGACCGTGCAGATCCTGATCCTTGACGAAGCCGACCGCATGCTCGACATGGGCTTTATCCATGACGTGAAGAAGGTCTTGGCCCTGGTGCCGAAGAACAAGCAAAGCCTGCTGTTCTCGGCCACCTTCAGCGATGAAATCCGCGAACTCGCGAACACGCTGCTGAAGAACCCGCAAAGCATCCAGGTTACGCCCAGCAATACCACGGTGCAGCGCATCACCCAGGTGATCCACCCGGTGGGCCGCGGCAAGAAGAAGGCCGCCCTGCTGCACATCATCCAGGAACATGACTGGAGCCAGGTGCTGGTGTTCACGCGCACCAAGTTCGGCGCCAACAACGTGGCCGACTTCCTGACCAAGAACGGCGTCAACGCCATGGCGCTGCACGGCAACAAGAGCCAGAGCGCACGCACCCAGGCGCTGGCCGGCTTCAAGAGCGGCGACATCCGCGCGCTGGTGGCCACCGACATCGCGGCCCGCGGCATCGACATCGACGAACTGCCCCATGTCGTCAACTACGAGATCCCCAACGTTTCCGAAGACTACGTGCACCGCATCGGCCGCACGGGCCGCGCCGGTCGTGAAGGCCAGGCCGTCAGCATGGTCTGCATGGACGAAGAAGGCTTCATGATGGACATCGAGCGCTTCACCAAGCAGGAGATTCCCGTCCAGCTGCTCGAAGGCTTCGGCCCGGAAGAAGGCGAAAAGGCCGAACCCATCGCCATGGGCCGCCAGACCATCTGGGGCGGTGCCGGCAAGCCGCCAAGCCGCGACGTGATGCAGGCTGCCGCCAAGGCCGCCCGCACCGAGATGATGGACCGCATCCGCGCCAACAAGCCCGCAGCGGGCGAGCGCGGCGCCAAGCCCCAGGGCGGTGGCGGCCAGGGCAATGGCGGCGGCCGCTCGGGTGGTGGTCGCGCAGCGGCTCAGGGCAACGGCGAAGCCCGCGGCCCGGCTGCCGGCGGCCGTGGCAATGGCAACGGCCCGCGTGGTGCCGGTCCCCGCAGCGCGGCTCCCCGCGGTGCCGGTCCGCGCCAAGGCGGTCAGGGCTTTGGCGGCGACCGCCAGAGCGATTCCCGCAATGACGAGCACCGCGCTCCACGCGCACCGCGCGAAGGCGGCAATTCGCGCTTCGATGACCAACCTCCCCGCGCCAACGCGCACCTGGGCACCCAGCTGGGCCGCCCGGTGACGCCACGTGGCAGCGCGGCTGGCGGTCAGCCCGATCCCATGCGCACCAGCGTCGACAGCATGGCCCAGGCCGGTCGCCGCAGCGGCGGTTTCCGCAGCGGTGGTGGCGGTGGTGGTGGCGGCTTCGGCGGTGGCCGCAGCGGTGGCGGCGGTGGTGGCTTCGGCGGCGGTGGCCGCAGCGGCGGCGGCGGTGGCCGCGGCGGTTTCGGCCGCTAAGCCCTGCGCCCTGGCGGGCGCCGCATGGCGCCCGCTCCCCTTCTTTCCGGCTGTCGCCCCGCGCGCCAGCCTTGCGGCCCACCGGCACTGGCTCCAACAGCCAGCATTCTCCGGTGATTCTGGCCCGCTCAATGCGTTGCACGGTTTGCGCTGACATCGAAAGCATGTTTGAGCGGGTTAACATCCCTGCACCTCAGACCTCCGTACCTACGGTCGGCTTTCGGAACAATAAGGCCCTCACATGCAACCGCACCCCGCCCTCTCTGGCCGGCTGAACTGCGTTCCGCAGTTGGGCTGGACCGTGCGTTTTTCCGCCATCGCCATGGCTGCACTGCTGGCTGCCTGCAGCAGCACGCCACTGCCGCCCTGGCAAGGCCCGGGTGAAGTCAAGCCCACCCGTCCGGTGGCGCCTGCCGCACCCTCTCCCGGCACACCCGGGGTATCGCCCACGGTGACACCGATCCCTGGGCCTGGCGTGCCACCGCCGCTGGGCACGGCCCGCCCCACGGAAGCGCTGCCTTACAGTGCGGCCGTGGCCGCGCGCTTTCCCGAGCCAGCGACACGCTATGAAACGCCAGGCCTGGAAGCCGGGCGCAATACCTTCACCACGCAGGCCGAAATGGCGCAGTTGCTGCGCGATGTCGCCAGCAAGTCGCTGGGCAGCGGCACGCTGCTGGGCCTGGTCACGGCAGGAACCTCGCAGCGCGGCGTGCCCATCCAGGCGCTGGTCGCCACGCGGGCGCGCAGCATAGAGCCGCGCGCGCTCGACGCCATCGAGCGTCCGACCGTGCTGCTGGTCGCACAGCAGCGCGGCAACGAGCCCGCCAGCAGCGAAGCCCTGCTGGTCGTGGCGCGTGAACTCGCGCCCGGCGGCCTGCTCGAGCCCTTGCTGGCGCGCATCAATGTCGTGGTCGTGGCACGTGCCAATCCCGACGGCGCCCAGTCCGGCGTGCGCGCCACCGCCAACGGCGTGGACCTGACCCATGACCATCTGCTGCTGCGCACGCCCGAAGCCAAGGCCCTGGCCGCGCTGATCCGCGACTACCGCCCGACGGTGGTGATCGATGCCGGCGAGTACGAGGTGGCCGGGCCCTATCTGCAGAAATACCGCGCGCTGCAACGCCCTGACGTGCAGCTGCAGTACGCAAGCACGGCCAACGTGCATGAGTTCATCAACAAGGCCGCGCGCGAATGGCTGCAGGAGCCGCTGACGGCGGCGTTGACCAATGCGCAGCTGAGCAGCGACTGGTATGCCACCACGGCGCCCGATTCGCAGTCGCTGGCCCTGTCTATGGGCTCGATTGCCCCCGATACGCTGCGCAACGCCAGCGCCCTGCGCAATTCGCTGGGCCTGATGGTGCGTTCGCGCGGCGTGGGCATAGGCCGCACCCATCTGCAGCGCCGCGTGCACAGCCAGGTGGTGGCCATCAGCAGCGCGCTGCGCAGTACCGCCGACCGGGCCTCCGAGCTGGCCCAGGTGCAGTCTTTCGCGCGCCGCGACATTGCCGCCCAGGCCTGCCGCCAGCAGATGCTGGTGCAGGCAGCGCAGACGCCCGAGCAGCGCGAAGTCAGCATGCTGAACCCGGAAACCGGCGCCGATTACAGCGTGCGCGTGGACTGGAATTCCTCGCTGACGCTGCGCCCGCTCGCCTCGCGCGTTCGCCCCTGCGGCTATTGGCTCGCTGCGGAAACCACCCAGGCCGTCGACCGCCTCGAGCAGCTGGGCGTGCAGGTGCTGCGTGTCGCCGAAGGCGCGCCGCTGATTGCCGATAACTTCACGCCCAATCCCAACGCGGCCGCGCCGACAGGTGGCAGCATCCGCCGCGTGCAGGTCACGCCCACGCGCGGCGGTGTGGAGGCGGCGCCGGGCAGCTACTACGTGCCCATGAACCAGCCCGCAGCCCACCTGGCGGCGGCGGCGCTCGAGCCCGATACCGACTTCAGCTTCTTTGCCCACCATGTGATCGGCAATCTCAGCGATGTCGCGCGTGTCATGGCGCGCCCGGCGCTGGTCTTCGAGGAAGATCCCGGCAACTGAGGCGTCCAGTCTCTTCAGGCCAAGGGTCTGCTCCGCAAGGGGCAGGCCCTTTTTTCATGCCATGCGCGCGGCGGATGCCTGTGGGCTTAGACTGCCAGTGGCATTGCCAGACCCAAAAATTAGCTAAAAACTATTACATATTAATTACTATTGCTTAATAGCTATTAAGCAATTAGTCTCTCGGCTGTCGCACATGAGCACGTGACAGCCACTGCACCCTGTCCAGCCATCTGACGCAAGCCACCCAGGTGGACTGCGTGGACCAGCTGCGCCTCAATCGATAGTAAAAATAAATTAAATAACATACTCCGTTTTATAAAATTTAATATGAACCATATCTACTCCGTTATCTGGAACGCCGCACTCGGGCGCTTCCATGTCGTCAGCGAGCTCGGTCGCCGGCGCAACCGTGCCGTGAAACGAGATTCCCGGTGCGCCAGCCGCGGTATGTCGTCGCTGCGGCCCACGGCGCTGGCCGCGCTGTGCGCCTTGATGGGGAGCGGACCGGGTTGGGCAGTGACATCGCCACTGCCGCAAGGCGCAAAAGTGATGCACGGCCACGCCGTCACCCAGGTCCCGCACGGCAAGAAAGAGCTGGTGATCACCCAGACCTCACCCAAGGCGATTCTGGAATGGGATCAATTCAATATTGATCTAGGCCACAAGGTCACGTTCAAGCAGCCGAATATCAACTCCATTGCCTTGAACCGTGTGCTCGGCAACACACGGTCGCGCATCTTGGGCTCCCTCACGGCCAACGGGCGGGTCTTTCTTGTCAACCCCAATGGCGTGGTGTTTGGCCGAGAGGCCATGGTCGATGTAGGCAGCCTGGTGGCTTCCACGCTCAATATCACCAACGAGAACTTTCTTGATGGTGTCTACCGGTTTGAGGGCAAAGGTAACAGCGTGCACAATCACGGGAAAATCAAGGCGGCTGATGGCGGCGCCATCATCCTTCTTGGCGGCCAGGTGATCAACACGGGCACCGTCCTGGCCCACCGGGGTACGGTGGCGCTGACCGCAGGCAGCAAGGTGATCCTGGGCGTCGGTCAAGATAACCGGCTGGAGGTCGCCGTCGACGAGTCGGTGCTCAACGCCCAGGTAAGCAACCACGGCCAGCTGATCGCGGACGGGGGCGATGTATGGATGATCGCCAATGCCACCGACGGACTGCTGCAGACGGTGATCAACAATACCGGCCACATCAGGGCCCGCAGCTTAGACAACCGCGGCGGCATCATCCGGCTCTGGGCCGCGGGTTCGGGTGCCAGCACGCAGATATCGGGCTCGCTGGACGTGAGCGCCGAGAAGGGAGACGCTGGCGGCATCAGCATCTGGGGCCCGCACATACAGATCCAGCGAGGCACGAAAATCCACCTGAACGCCCAGCAGGGCAGGCGTGCCAGCCTGGATGTCGAAGTGACCAGCGGCGATCTGCATGCGGCCGACGCCGATGCAGCTTCCTCCGAAAGCCGGATCGACGCGGCAGTGTTGTCTGCCGCGCTGGAAGAAGGGGATGTACGGCTGAAGTCCGGCGAGGGAAACATCCAGGTCGATGCTCCCGTGAGCTGGCAGCGCAACCTGCTGCGGCTCGATGCGCAACAGGACATCCATGTCAACAGCGTGATGACGGCCAGCGGCACGGCGACGCTGGAAATGAACCATGGCGGGCATGACGCGGACACGGATTCACCCGCCACCTGGGACGATAGCGGCGTGCACATGGCCTTGTCGGATGACGGCTTCACCGGACGCGTGGATTTCAAGGATGTACTGGACCAGTCCGAGACGCTGAATCCACGCCTCAAGATCAATGGCGAAAGTTATGCGCTGCTGACGGAAGTCGTCAACCACCCGTCCCTGACCCAGGCCAACGCCACCCAGTCGCTTCGAGGGATCAAGGATCTGAACGGCAACTACGCCATGGCGGCAGATGTGGGCGTCGCGGATGGGAGCGTTTTCACGCCAATCGGTACCGAGGACAAGCCATTCACCGGCAGGCTCGATGGCCTGGGGCACAAGATCACCAATCTAAGCATCACACCGGAGCTGAAAGACCCAAGCCATGTGGCGCTGCTCGGTGTCAGCGAGGGCGATCTGCGCAACCTCGATCTCGATGGTGGAGAAAGCAGGCTGGGCTGGAGAGTCGGGAGCAAGGTGAATATCGCCAGTTTCGTAGGCGAACTGCGCGACGGCGGCCGCATTGCCAATGTGCGCACTTCAGCCGACGTGAGTGCTGTCGCGATCACCGGGAAGTCTGCGTCGGTCACTGCGGGAAACATTGTCGGCAAGATGGCTGGCGGCGCAATCTCCAACGCACATGCATATGGCTCCGTCACGGCAACCGCAACCGGTGTGGGCAGCGACGCCGAAGCAATGGCTGGCGGCATCGCTGGCAATATGCAACGGGGCAGCATCATCAATTGCTCGACGCGTGCAAAGGTGACCAGCTCTGCCCAGGCCATCGCGCTGAAAGGCAACGCTGTGCAGGCCAAAAGCTTTGTCGGCGGCGCGACCGGCAGCAATGCCGAGGGCGTACTGGCGGACGTTATTTCGGCGAGCGATGTGCGTGACCAGTCCGGTGACAAAACCGTCGTTTCCATACATGACGTCATAGGCAACGATCCCGAGGCGACCATCGGCGAAGCCTCCACACTGCGTGCTGCGCAGCTCGACCGAGGCTTTTATGACACGTTCATTGGCCCGGGCATCCTTCCTCCGGGCAGGTTGCCGGCCGCCATGCCTGCAGTGTTGGCCAATGCCATGCCGGAAGCAGCACCTGTGCCTGCCCTCCGCCGCCTGGTCGGCGCGAGAGAGGCCAGAATTCCCGCTGAGCCGATCCGTTTTCCTGTCGTTTCCCCGATCGTCCTGCCGCTTGAAATGCAGCCGCGTTCACCCAGGCTGCCAGCCACGCCCATCAGTACCACGGTTGATGCCTCACCCTCGCCTGAGGTCAGCCCGGAGATCGACGCGACCTTTTTCCGCATGCCGACTGTGCCTATCCCTTCAACGGCCATGCCTGTGCTCAAACTGCCGGCACGTGCTTCGAGCCACCCGGTCACACCAGTCACACCGGTCACACCGGTCACACCGGTCAGTGTGGCAGTTGAAGCAGTTCCCTCGCATGAGGTCACTCCCGTGATCGCGCCGACCGAAAGAAGCCGTCCGGTCGCACACATTCCTTCGCCCGCCATTGCCGCGCTCGAGCTGCCGACCCCGGCCAGCCGTCCCGCGACGCCGGTTAGCGCGGCAGTTGGAGCGGCATCTTCACCCGAGGCCAGCCCCATGATCGATCCGATGGAGATCGGCAGTCCGGCGCTGCAGATCGCTTCGCCGGCCTTTTCGCCGGTCCTTGTCCCCCTCGACCTGCCAGCGCGTGCTTCCAGCCGTCCGGTCACACCGGCCACACCGGTCAGTGTGGCAGTTGAAGCAGCGCCCTTGCGTGAAGTCAGTCCCATGATCGCGCCGATTGAAAGAAGCAGTCCGGCTGCACACATTCCTTCGCCAACTATTGCCGCGCTCGAGCTGCCGACCCCGCCCAGCCGTCCCGCGACGCCGGTCAGCGCGGCAATTGAAGCGGCATCTTCACCCGAGGCCAGCCCCATGATCGAGCCGATGAAGACCGGCAGTCCGGCGCTGCAGATCGCATCCCCGGCCCTTTCGCCGGTCATCGTCCCTCTCGATCTGCCAGCGCGTGCGTCCAGCCGTCCTGCCACACCGGCTCGTGCGACAGCCATCGCCGCGCTCGAACCGCAGCCCCCCCTGCCCAGCCATCCCGTGACGCCGGTCAGCGCGGCCGTTGAAGCCGCATCTTCGCCGCAAGCCAGCCCGATGATCGAGCCGATGGAGATCGGCAGTCCGGCGCTGCAGATCGCTTCGCCGGCCCTTTCGCCGGCCCTTTCGCCGGTCATCGTCCCTCTAGAACTACCAGCGCGTGCTTCCAGCCGTCCTGCCACACCGGTTGCTGCGCCAGCCATCGCCGCGCTCGAACTGCCGACCCCGCCCAGTCGTCCCGCGACGCCGGTCAGCGCGGCAGGTGAAGCGGCATCTTCACCCGAAGCCAGCCCGATGATCGAGCCGATGGAGATCGGCAGTCCGGCGCTGCAGATCGCTTCGCCGGCCCTTTCGCCGGTCTTCGTCCCTCTAGAACTACCAGACAGCCCCATCATCGCGCCCATCAAGGTCAACAGCCCGGCCGCGCCAATCCCTTCGCCGGCCATGGTTGCGCTCGAGCTGCCGGCGCCTGCCGCCAGCCTGCTCGCAACGCCGATAAGTGCCGCGGCTGAAGCCGCACCCTCGCGTGAAATCAGCCCCTTGATCGCAGCCATCGAGCCAAGCCTTCCAGCCCCACAGATTCCTTCGCCAGTGATCGCGGCGCTAGAACTGCCGGCTCACACGCAAAGCCGTCCCGCGACGCCTGTCATTGCCGCGCTTGAAGCGGCAGCCATGCCTGCCGACAGCCCCATCATCGCGCCCACCGAGGTCAACAATCCGGCCGCGCCAATCTCTTCGCCGGCCATGGTTGCGCTCGAGCTGCCGGCGCCTGCCGCCAGCCTGCCCGCAACGCCGGTCATCGCTGCAGTTCAAGCAGCAGCTGCGCCTGCCGACAGCCTCATCATCGCGCCCACCGAGGTCAACAATCCGGCCGCGCCAAGCCCTGCGCCGGCCAGGCCTGTGCTTGAGCTGCCGGCGTCTGTAGCCAGCCTGCCCGCAACGCCGGTCATCGCTGCAGTTCAAGCAGCAGCTGCGCCTGCCGACAGCCCCAACATCGCGCCCACCGAGGTCTACAGTCCGGCCGCGCCAATCCCTTTGCCGGCCATGGCTGTGCTTGAACTGCCGGCGCCTGCCGCCAGCCTGCCCGCGACATCGGTCATCTCCTCGATTGAAGCGGCAGCTGTGCCTGCCCAAAGTCCAGTGATCGCGCCCATCGAGACCAGCAGTCCCGCTGCGCGAATTGCTGGGCCAGGCAGCGCTACTGCGGCTCCAACGGCGCCGGCCCTAGTGCCCCGCATGCCCCGCATGCCCCGCATGCCCCGCATGCCCGCCACGCTGGCCCGCAGCACGGGTGAGCCGAAGCCTGCGGCTGATGCCGCGTCCATCCCCGGCCCTGGCCAAACCCGCTTGCCACCCCCTGCTGTCGCCGCGGCGCCGGGCAGCGTCACAGCGCCGCCCGCCATGCCGGCAGCGGCCGAAGCCCCCGCCCAGGCAAGCGGCATGGCAGCCAGTGCCAAGGCCCAGGCCGCCGCCGGCCGACCCGCGCCAGAAGCCAGCGGCGATCGCGCGGACCCGCTGCCGAAGCTGCAGAGCCTGCCGGGCTACGCCGCAGCCAAGGCCACGATGGGAGGCATGACCCGGCGTGCGCCACCGCCGGCTGCCGAACCCGCGGCGCAGGAACTGCCATACACGGTCATCGATGGCGGTGTGCGTCTGCCCTTGCGTTGAACCCCGTCACGCTCTGTTGCCATTTGAATTTTTCAGGATTTCCCATGCTTTTGTTCCATCGCACGCCGCTGTGGTGTGCCCTCTGCCTCGCCCTGCTGGGGCTAGACACCCGCGCCCAGGCACTTCCCGATGCCGGCCAGGTGCTCGACAGCGTCGAACAGCGCCGCCCCTCGCTGCCTGCGCCTGCAGCCATTGATCTGGATCTGCCACCGCCCCCCGCGCCCGCGGGGCACGACGACGGCCCGGCCATGGACGTGCAAGCCTTTGCTATCGAAGGCAATAGCGCCATCGCGACGTCGGATCTCCAGGCGCTGCTGCAACCGCTGGAAGGCCAGTGGCTGACCCTGTCCCAGCTAGAAGCCGGCGCAGCGCGCATCACCCGCCTGTATCGCGAGCGCGGCTATCCGTTTGCCTATGCCTATCTGCCCGAACAGACTGTCGAGGACGGCCGGGTGCGCATCACGGTACTCGAAGGCCGGCTCGGCGAGGTCCGTGTGGAGAACCCAACGCGCCAGCGGGCGCATGTGATCGAGACACCGCTCAGGCGGCTGGAGCGCGGGCAGGTGATACGCGCGGATGCGCTGGACTCCAGCCTGCTGCTGCTGGGTGACATCCACGGCGCGCACGCCAAGGCCCGCCTGCAGCCTGGCAGCGAAGTCGGAACTTCGGATCTGGTGGTCATGGTCGAAGACACAGCGCTGGTCAGCGGCACGCTGGGCCTGGACAATTCCGGCAACCGCTACACCGGCGTCTGGCGGGCTTCGGGCAACCTGCAGCTCAACGGCGCGCTTGGCCTGGGTGAGCGTATCCAGCTCCAGACGATGCTCAGCGACGAGCACCTGCGCAACTACCACCTGGACTACCAGATGGCGCTCGGCCCCTGGCACACGCGCGTGGGCGCAGGGGTGTCGCACCTCAACTACGCGCTGGGCAAGGAGTTCTCGGTACTCGATGCCTACGGCAGCGCCACGGTGGCCAGCCTGCATGCGACCCAGCCGTTGGTGCGCAGCCGAAACGCCAACTTCAATGCGCATCTGCAGTACGACCAGAAGCGCCTGACCGACCATATGGGCATGCACTCCAGCCACACGCCAAAGCGTTCACACCTGGCCACCCTGGGACTCAATGGCGATTGGCAGGACCAGTGGGCCAACCGCGCGATGAATGTCTGGGACCTGTCGTGGACCCAGGGCCAGCTGCGTCTGGGCAGCGATGCCCAGCGGCTGCTGGATGCGCTAAGCACCCGCAGCGCCGGCCGTTTCCAGACGCTGAACGCCAGTTTTGCGCGCTGGCAGGCCTTGGCTGGCCCGTGGAGCCTGCATGGGCGCGTCCATGGTCAGTGGGCCAACAAGAACCTCGACTCCTCGGAAAAAATGAGCCTCGGCGGAGCGCATGGCGTGCGCGCCTACCCGCAAGGCGAAGCCTCGGGCGACAAGGGCTGGCTGGCCACGCTGGCGTTGCGCTACGCGCTCGCGCCCGGCTGGCAAGTCAGCGGCTTCGGCGACGCCGGCCAGGTGAGGATGCAGCATCGACCTTGGCATGCAGGGCCCAACCACAGCCGCCTCGGTGGCGCGGGCTTCGGCCTGCTACACACTGGCCAGGACTGGTCGCTCGATACGGCGCTGGCCTGGCGCCTGGGCAGCCGCCTGGCCAGCAGCGCACCCGAGCGTTCACCGCGCTTGTGGCTCAAGGCCATGAAACATTTCTGAACAGCGCGCGCATGGGTACCGGGGGCAAGCGGCAAGCGCCCTGCCCCACCCTGGCTTCGCCGATATACTGCCGCGGTGATGACAGCAGGAAATCCTGGAATGCGTATGCAAGCCCTTCTACGCCCGCTGGCGTACCTCGCCGTGGCCGGTCTCGCCGCCTGCGGCAGCGCCCCGAAAGCCGTGTCGGCACCGGAGGCCGGCGCCGCAGCCGCGCCCGCCCCCGCGCCGCTGACCATTGGCATTGCGCTGGGCGGCGGCGCGGCCAAGGGCTTTGCGCATATCGGCGTGATCAAGATGCTCGAAGCCAATGGCCTGACGCCGGCGGTCGTTGCCGGCACCAGCGCCGGCAGCGTTGTGGGCGCGCTATATGCGAGCGGCATGGATGCGTTCGCGCTGCAGGAAAAGGCCGTGGGGCTGGATGAAACCAGCATCCGCGATCTGCAGTTTTCCTCGGGCGGCCTGGTCAAGGGCCAGAAGCTCGAAGACTATGTGAACGAGCAGGTCCAGCGCCGGCCATTGGAGAAGCTGGCCAAGCCTTTTGTGGCCGTGGCCACGCGGCTCGAAGATGGCGAGCGCACGGTGTTTGCGCGCGGCAATACCGGCCAGGCGGTGCGCGCATCGAGCAGCGTTCCGGGCGTGTTCCAGCCGGTCAGGATCGGCAAGTACCAATTTGTCGATGGCGGCGTGGTCAGCCCGGTTCCCGTGGACGCGGCGCGCCAGCTGGGCGCCGACGTGGTGATTGCCGTCGATATCTCCAGCCGCGCGCGCGGCCAGGCGCCGAGCGACATGCTGGGCACGCTGGGGCAGTCGATCACCATCATGGGCCAGAAGCTGGGCCAGGCGGAGCTGGCGCGTGCCGACGTGGTCATACGGCCCAAGGTGCTCGATATCGGCGCGGCCGACTTCACGCAGCGTGCCAGTGCCATCCTCGAAGGCGAGAAAGCGGCGCTGGCGGTGATGCCGCAGATCCGCGCGCGCATTGCGCAGCTGCAGGCCGAACGCGCGCAGACGCTGCAGCTGGCCCAGCAACAGGCGCAGCAGAAGGCGGCGCAGGACAGGTACCAGGCCTGCCTGGAAAACCGCAGCCGGCTGCAAAAGCTCTCGGGAATGGTGGGCTTGAACGAAGCCTGTACGGCGCCTTGAGCGCATCGCAAGGCCGCAAAGCCAAGGAGGAGGTGGTGCGGCGTACTGGAATTGAACCAGTGACCCACAGCTTAGAAGGCTGTTGCTCTATCCAACTGAGCTAACGCCACCACGGTTTGCCACGGACAGTGCACAGCGGCACTGCCCAGGGGCCATATCATACCTGGGCCGCTGCCCGCCAGGCACAAAAACCGGCGCTTGCCGTCATTGCCGCCGCCGCACACGCGCCGGGCTTGCGGCCTGCGGCAGCGCGCCAGCGCGCGCAGCAGCCACGCCGCGCACCAAGTCCCACACGCGCTGCACCACGGGCGCCAGCTGGCGATGGCGCCGGTGCACCAGCATGATCTGGCGCTCGACCACGGGCAGCAGCAGGCGATGCACCAGGCCCGCGCTTTCCAGTCCTTGCTCGGCGACGGCCAGCCGCGGCACCACGGCCACGCCCAGCCCGGCCTGGACCATGCTGAAGATGGTGGTCGTATGGCCCACTTCCTGCACCACCTGGCAGCCCGGCGCATGCTGCTCCAGCACGCGGTCGATCAGGCGGCGGCTGCCCGAGGCATGGTCCAGCAGCACCAATGGGTGGCCGCCCAGGTGCTTCCAGTGCACTTCGGCCAGCCGCGCCAGCCCATGGTCCGCGGGGCAGACCAGGCAAAACGGCTCCGAGAGAATGGCTTCGCAATGCAGGTCTTCAGGCTCGGTCGGGTCTATGACCACGCCGAAATCCACTTCGCCGGCGCGCACGCTGTCCAGAGCGCCCTGCTGGATGCGGTCCAGCAACTGCAGCTGCAGCCCGGGGTGCTGCCGCGCGCACAGCGCAATGCATTCGGGCATCAGGTGCGCCGACAGCGTGGGACTGCTGGCCACGCGCACGCGGCCATGCGGCTGGGTGGCCAGGCCGCGTACTTCGAGCAAGGCCTGGTCCAGCTCATCGAGCACGCGCAGCACCCGGCCCTGCAGCAGGCGGCCGGCATCGCTGAGCTCGACTTCGCGCGTGCTGCGGTGCAGCAGCTGCAGGCCCAGCTGCTGCTCCAGATCGGTGATGCTGCGGCTCACGGCCGGCTGGGTCAGGCCCACGGCCTCGCCCGCGCGGCTGAAGTTCTGCAGCTGCGCCACGGCGAGAAACACGCGCAGCTGGCGCAGGGTGATATTCATGAGCAAAAAGTATAGAACAATCAGATAAATACATTTCCCTTTTGAATGCGAATGCAGTCCAATCAGCGCCATCAACGCGCCAGCGGCGCACTGCAACTTTGAAAGCCCGGCATGGCCCGACCCCGATTCCTTCCCGACAATTTCACCCTGATGCTGGTGGCCACCGTGCTGCTGTCGAGCTTTTTGCCGGTCTATGGCGACGTTGCGCGCGGGCTCGAGTGGGTGACGGTGGGCGTGATCTTCATGCTGTTCTTCCTGCATGGCGCCAAGCTGTCGCGCCCCGCGATCTGGGCCGGCATCAGCCACTGGCGGCTGCACCTGCTGGTCACGGCCATCACCTTTGTCATCTTCCCGCTGCTGGGCTGGGGACTGCGCCCGGTGCTGGAGCCGCTGCTCACGCCCGACCTTTACCTGGGCGTGCTGTTCCTGTGCACCCTGCCCGCGACCGTGCAGTCCGCGGTGACGCTCACGGCTATTGCGCGCGGCAACATGCCGGCCGCGATCTGCAGTGCCTCTGGCTCGACGCTGATGGGTATCGTGCTCACGCCGCTGCTGGTCGGCCTGCTGCTGGCCCAGACCACCACCAGCAGCGATCCGCTGCAGGCCATGGGCAAGATCGCGCTGCAACTGCTGCTGCCGTTTGCGCTGGGCCACGGCCTGCGCCCCTGGGTCTCGCCTTTCCTGCAGCGCCATGCGGCGCGCATCAAGGGCATAGACCAGACCTCCATCCTGCTGGTCGTCTATTCGGCCTTCAGCGCTTCGGTCGTGGCCGGGCTCTGGAGCCGCATTCCTCCGCTCGCGCTGCTGGCACTGGTGCTGGTCTGCGGTCTGCTGCTGGCCATCGCCATGGGGCTGAGCATATGGCTGGCGCGGCGCTTCGGTTTCTCGCGCGAAGACGAAGTCGCCATCGTGTTCTGCGGTTCGCAAAAGAGCCTGGTCAGCGGAGTGCCCATGGCCAAGGTGCTGTTTGCGCCCAGCGTCATGGGCGGCATCGTGCTGCCGCTGATGATCTTCCACCCGATGCAGCTGCTGGTCTCGGCCTGGCTGGCCGGGCGCTATGCGCGGCGCGCGCCCGATGCCACCTTGCCGGCCGAACCGCCGGCGCCGGTCAAGGCCTGAATCCGCAGCCGCCGTTTTCCTCGGGAAAGATGGCGGTCCAGGCAGCCTCGCCCTGGCGCTGCAGCCCGCGATACATGCCCGCGGTATTGAACGGCATGCTCACATCGCCACGCGCATCGACCGCGATCAGCCCGCCCTGGCCGCCAATGCGCTGCAGCTCGCCAAACACCACATCGGGCGCGGCTTCCTGCAGGGACTGGCCGCGGTAGACCAGGCGTGCATGTACGTCGTGCGCCGCCGCGGTGCGGATGAAATGCTCGCCCGTGCCCGTGGTCACCACGGCGCAGCTCAGGTCACTGGCATAGATGCCGGCGCCAATCACCGCCGAATCGCCGACACGGCCCGGACGTTTGTTGGTCAGCCCGCCGGTCGATACCGCGGCGGCGAGATGGCCGCTGGCGTCCAGCGCCACGGCGCCCACCGTTCCATGGCTGCCCTGCTTGCCGCTCCCCTCTGCCAGCACCTGACGGCCCTGGGCGCGGCGCAGCTCGGCCAGCCGCTCGTCGGTATGGAACCAGGCCTCGGGCTCGATGGCCAGTCCCATCTGCTGCGCGAAGCAGCGCGCACCCGCACCCACCATCAGCACATGGCCGGAGCACTGCATCACGCTGCGCGCCAGCGATACCGGATTGCGCACGCCCTGCACGCAGGCCACGGCGCCCGCGGCCAGGCGCTGACCGTCCATCACGGCCGCGTCCATCTCGTGGCGCGCTTGCGATGTATAGACCGAGCCGCGGCCGGCATTGAACAGCGGGCAGTCCTCGAGCACGATGACGGCGGCCTCGACGGCATCGAGCGCGGCGCCACCGCGCTCAAGCACGGTGGCGCCCGCAGCCAGAGCGGCCTTGAGTGCGCAGTGGTATGGCGCCTCGATGGCCGGGTTGGCCGACATGGTGCCTGCGCCACCATGCACGGCAATCACATAACGCAAATGTCCCATGCTCACTCCTGCGATGGCGGTGAGTGCATGCTCACCACCAAAAGGGCGCGCGCCCGTAGGCCGGCGCAGCCGCGCCATGCCAGCGGCGGACACAAAAAAGGGAAGCCGCAGCTTCCCTTTCGACTTCGGCCCGGCCGCTGTCAGCGGTGGCTCAGCCGGCGCACGACCCAGTCGCCAAAGCTCTGAATGGCCTGGACGAAGAAGATCAGCACGATCACCACGGCCAGCATCACGTCCGGCAGGAAGCGCTGGTAGCCGTAGCGAATGCCCAGGTCACCCAGGCCGCCGCCGCCAATCGCGCCGGCCATGGCCGAGTAGCCGGTCAGGCTCACGAAGCTGATGGTCAGTCCGGCCACGATGCCCGGCAAGGCCTCGGGCAGCAGCACCTTCCAGACGATCTGGCTGGTGGTCGCGCCCATGGCCTGGGCGGCTTCGACCAGGCCGTTGTCGACTTCGCGCAGCGCGGTCTCGACCAGGCGCGCGATGAACGGCGCCGCGGCCAGCGTCAGCGGCACCACGGCCGCGCCCGTACCGATGGACGAGCCGGTGATCAGGCGCGTGAACGGAATGATGGCCACCAGCAGGATGATGAATGGCGTCGAACGCACGGCGTTGACGATCCAGCCCACGGTCTTGTTCAGCGGGCCGTTTTCGAGCACGCCGCCGTCGTCGGTCAGGCGCAGGAACACGCCCAGCGGAATGCCCAGCAGGCCGCCGACCAGACCGGAGATGCCGACCATCACCATGGTTTCCCACAGCGAGACGGCAAACAGCTCCAGCATCATTTCAGAAAAATTTTCAAACATCGCTCAACCCTCGATCTGCACGGTTTCAACCTGGACGCCGGCCGCGCGCAGATGCGCGATGGCGGCCTGGATCTGCGCCGCGTCGCCGCTGGCAAACACAGCCAGCGAGCCGAAAGTCTGCTCCTGGATTTCATCGATCTGGCCATGCAGGATGCTCAGATCCAGGCCGAAGTCGCGAATCATCTGCGACAGGATGGGCTGGTAGGCGCTTTCACCCGCGTACGACAGGCGAAGCAGCTGGCCCGAGGCGCCCTGGAGATTGGCCGCGAGCGTGCGCACGCGCGCCAGCACGCTGACGGGCAGCTCCTGGGGCAGGATCTCGTCGATCAGGCTCTTGGTGATGGGCTGCTGCGGCCGGGTGAACACGTCGATCACCGGGCCCATTTCGGCAATGCGGCCGGCTTCGATCACCGCTACGCGGTCGGCAATCTGCTTGATGACCTGCATCTGGTGCGTGATCAGCACCACAGTGAGGCCCAGCTCGCGGTTGACCTTGCGCAGCAGCTCGAGAATGGAACGTGTGGTTTCCGGGTCCAGCGCCGAGGTGGCTTCATCGCTGAGCAGCACCTTGGGGTTGCTGGCCAGCGCGCGCGCAATGCCCACGCGCTGCTTCTGGCCGCCGGAGATCTGCGACGGATAGCGGTCGCGCAGCGCTGTGAGGCCGACGAGCTCCAGCAGCGGCTCGACGCGTTCGCGGATTTGCTCCTTGGACATGCCCACCAGTTCCAGCGGCAGCGCGGCGTTGTCGAACACCGTGCGCGACGACAGCAGGTTGAAATGCTGGAACACCATGCCGATGTCACGGCGCGCGGCGCGCAGATCGGCATCGTTGAGCTTGGTCAGGTCGCGGCCGTTGACGATGACTTCGCCCTGGGTCGGGCGATTGAGCAGGTTGATGCAGCGCACCAGCGAGCTCTTGCCGGCGCCGCTGCGGCCGATGATGCCGAACACCTCGCCCGGCTCGATGTGCAGGTCGATGCCGCGCAAGGCCTCGACCGGGCCCGTCGCGCCCTTGTAAATCTGGGAAAGCCCCCGAATGTCGATCATGGAATGTGCTTTCGCGCAGTGCGGGCCAGTGGCCCGCCCGCGCGCATAGAGTGAATGGAAAACGTGGCCGCGCAGTCAGCAGCGCACGGGACCGCGCGCCATGCGCCCGATCCGTGTTAACCCTAAACTATGCCTCAAATTGTCACAGGTGGCAGCAAAACCGCATATTGCCCCCTGTGCCATGCACCGCGCCGGCGCGGTCTCAGCGCACCATGCAGGGTCGCTTGTTGTCGAACTGCCAGCCGGGCACCAGGTATTGCATGGCCGTGGCGTCATCGCGCGCGCCCAGGCCATGCTGCAGGTACAGCTGGTGGGCGCGCTCCACCGCCGCCATGTCCAGCTCTATGCCCAGGCCGCCGCGCTGGGGCAGCTCGATATAGCCGTCCTTGATCTGCAGCGGGTTCTTGGTCAGGTACTGGCCGTCCTGCCAGATCCAGTGCGTGTCGATGGCCGTGACGCGGCCCGGCGCCGCGGCGCCGACATGGGTGAACATCGCCAGCGAGACATCGAAATGGTTGTTGGAATGCGAGCCCCAGGTCAGGCCGAAGGCCTGGCACAGCTGGGCCACGCGTACCGAGCCGGCCATGGTCCAGAAGTGCGGGTCGGCCAGCGGAATGTCCACGGATTGCAGCGACAGCGAATGCGCCATCTGGCGCCAGTCGGTGGCCACCATGTTGGTCGCGGTGGGCAGGCCCGTGGCGCGGCGGAACTCGGCCATCACCTCGCGGCCCGAGAAGCCGCCTTCGGCGCCGCACGGGTCCTCGGCATAGGCCAGCACGCCATGCAGATCGCGCGTCAGGCGAATCGCGTCCTTGAGCAGCCAGCCGCCGTTGGGGTCCAGCGTCACGCGCGCCTGCGGGAAGCGTTCGTGCAGCGCCCGGATGGCCTCGACCTCTTCCTCGCCGCGCAGCACGCCGCCCTTGAGCTTGAAGTCCTCGAAGCCATAGCGTTCGTGCGCGGCCTCGGCCAGGCGCACGATGGCTTCTGGCGTCATGGCCTTTTCATGGCGCAGGCGCAGCCAGTCGTCGGCGGCGCCCGGATCGGTCTGGTAGGGCAGATCCGTCAGACTGCGATCGCCCACGTAGAACAGATAGCCCAGCATCTGCACCGAGGTGCGCTGCACGCCCTCGCCCAGCAGTGCCGCCACCGGCACACCCAGATGCTGGCCCAGCAGGTCGAGCAACGCGGATTCGGCCGCCGTGACCGCGTGGATGGCGATGCGCAGATCGAAGGTCTGCAGCCCGCGGCCACCACTGTCGCGACCCTCGAACTCGACGCGCATGGCATTGAGCACGGCGTTGTAGTTGCCCACGGGCTGGCCGACGATCAGCGCGGCTGCGTCTTCGAGCGTCTGGCGGATCTTCTCGCCGCCCGGCACTTCACCCACGCCGGTGCGCCCGGAACTGTCCGTGAGCAGCAGCAGGTTGCGTGTGAAGAACGGCGCATGCGCGCCGCTCAGGTTGAGAAGCATGCTGTCGTAGCCAGCGACAGGAATGACCCGCAGTTGGGTGACGACGGGAGTGGAGGAGCTTGCTTGCGAGACGGCCATGGTGAAATCAGGTTCTAGGAAATGAGAAACGGCCTGAAGGTCATTCAGGCCCGGATGGCAGGTAGACGTTGGCAGGTGAACGCTGCAGATCAATTGGCGGTGATGCCGCCGGTCTCGATCACTTGCTTCCAGCGCGCGAATTCCTTGGCCTGGAACTGGCTGAACTCCTCGGGGCTGTTGCCCACGATTTCCAGGCCCACATCGGTGAACTGCTTGGTCAGCGCCGGGTCCTTCAAGGCCTTGACGATACCAGCGTGCAGCTTGGTCTTGACATCGGCGGGCAGGTTTTTCGGTGCCGCAATGCCTTGCCATGAGTAGACTTCGACGCCCTGCACGCCGGCCTCGGCGATGGTCGGAACCTCGGGCAGCACCGGCGAGCGCTTGTCACCGGTAACGGCAATCGCCTTGAGCTTGCCGGCCTTGATGTGCTGCATGACCGCATTCACGTTCTGGAACGACATGTCGACCTGGCCGCCGAGCAGATCGGTGATGGCCGGCGCGCCGCCCTTGTAGGGCACATGCAGGCCCTTGGTGCCCGACTTCTGCCAGAACAGTTCGGCCGTCAGATGGTCTGACGAGCCCGCGCCCGAAGTGGCAAAGCTGACCGCGCCGGGCTTGGACTTGAGCAGTGCAATCACGTCCTGCAGGTTGTTGATCCTGGGGGCCAGCGTGGGGTTGACCACCAGCACATTGGGTGCCTGCACGGCCACCGTGAGGTAGCTGAAGTCCTTGAGCGGGTCATAGGGCAGGTTCTTCATCAGATGCGGGGCGACGACAAACGGCGCCAGCGACGAGACCAGCAGCGTGTAGCCATCGGCGGGCGAGCGCGCCACCTGCGCGGCGCCAATGCTGCCCGTGGCCCCGGCCTTGTTTTCCACCACGAAGGTCTGCTTGAACTGCGTGCCCAGATGGTTGCTCAGCGCACGCGCAATGGTGTCGGTGGCGCCGCCCGCGGGAAATGGCACGATCACATTCACGGACTTGTCGGGCCAGGCAAATGCGGGAGCGCTGGCAGCCAGCGTGGCCAGGCCCAGGCACAGAGCGGTGGCGGCGGTCTTGATCGTTTTCATGTCTTGTCTCCGATGGGTCGCGGGCAGATATTTGCACTCCACCGCGCTAATTTAAAAATCACAGATAACGTTAACAAACCTCTGATAACCGATTGTTAACGTGAACATGTGGTTTTGAATCCGTACTAACCCTTGATTCGCTGATTTTTGCGCGCGCCTGCCGGCGTCCCGAGGCCGCGCTTATCTACATACAATCGCGACTGCCTCATACCTTGGTGGTGCCAGGCCCTGGGGGCCGGGTCGCGCCCGCCATGTCACGCACAGGAATAGATTTGTCCAGGAAGCCCGCTACCGTTCAAGATGTCGCCCAGCTCGCTGGTGTTTCCGCGATGACGGTGTCGCGGGCGCTGAATGCGCCAGGCAAGGTCACGCCCGAGACGCTGGGCCGGGTACGGCTCGCGGTGGAGGCCCTGGGATATGTGCCCAACGCCATGGCCAGCGGCCTGCGCATGGCGCGTGCGCGCATGGTGGCGGCGCTGCTGCCGACGCTGGTCGGGCCGGTGTTCCAGGAACTGGTGGAATCGCTGGCTGAATCGCTCAAGCGCAGCGGCTACCAGCTGATGATAGGCCAGGCCGGCTATGACGCGGCCCAGGAGGAAGAGCTGATCAAGACCATCATCCAGCGCCGTCCAGATGGCATCGTGCTGGTCGGCGCGGTCGCTTCGGCGGGCGGACGCAGCGCCTTGCTGGCCTCGCATATTCCGGTGGTCGAGACCTGGGACTTCAGCGACAACCCGGTGGACATGCTGGTGGGCTTCTCGCATGTGGCGATTGGCGAATCCGTGGCCGAGTTCCTGCACCAGCGCGGCCACCGGCATGTGGCCATCATCACCGGCGACGATGCGCGCGCACGGGCGCGCGCCGATGCCTTCATACGCCGCTCCAAGGCACTGGGCGCGCATTCGGCGCAGGTGTTCTTCACCACCGCCCCCAGCACCGTGGGCGCGGGGCGCAAGGGCCTGGCGACACTGCTGCAGGCCTCGCCGGAGATCACCGGCCTGTTCTGCAGCTCGGACAGCCTGGCGCTGGGCACGCTGATCGAAGCCCAGCACCGCGGACTGCGCGTGCCCGAGCAGCTGGCGGTTGTCGGCATGGGCGACCAGAGCTTTGCGCAGGATGCGCAGCCGGCGCTGACCACGGTGCGGCTGGACGGCACCCGCATCGGCGTGATTGCCGCCGAGCTGATGATTGCCCGCGCCGAGGGACGTCCGGTGGACAGTCCCATCGTCGATGTGGGCTTCCATATGGTGATCCGGGACAGCACCTGAGGCGCGCCGCCCGGACGCTCACTCGGGCCGGATGCCACCCTTGCGAATGACTTCGGTCCACTTCGCGGTGTCTTCCTGGATGCGCTGGGCGAATTCGGCGGGCGTGCTGCCCACGGGCTCGAAGCCCATGGCCTTGAGCCGCGACTGCATCTCGCCCTGACGGATGGAAGCACGCAGCGCCTTGCTGATCTTGTCCACCGTGGCCGCGGCAATGCCCTTGGGCGCCACCAGTCCGAACAACGGCATGATGTCGACGCCCGGCAGGCCGGCTTCGGCAAATGTAGCCACATCGAGCAGCAGCGCGGAGCGCTTGGGGCCGGTCACAGCCAGGGCACGCAGCTTGCCGGCCTTGATATGTTCAGCCAGCGTGGGCACGGTGGCAAACGCGAATTGCACCTGTCCGCCCAGCAGATCGGTGATCACGGTGCCGCCGCCCTTGTAGGGAATGTGCACGACCTTGAGCCCGGCCTGCTGCGCCAGCTGTTCCCCGGCCAGGTGCGGGCCGCTGCCCACGCCGGCCGAGCCATAGGCCAGCGTGCCGGGTTCGGCCTTGGCCTTGGCGATGAAACCGGCCAGGTCCTTCACCGGCACCGAGGGATGCGTGACCAGCACGAACTGCGCGCTGGCAATCAGGCAGATCGGGGTGAAATCCTTTTGCGAGTCGTAGGCCAGGCGCGCGCCGAGCAGTCCGGGGTTGATGGTGAAGGTGCTGTCGACCATACCCAGGGTGTAGCCGTCGGGCTCGGACTGCGCGAGCGCGCGCGTGCCTATGGTCGTGCCGCCACCGCCCTTGTTGTCGGCAATGAAGGACTGGCCCAGCGCCTGCTGCAGCGCCTGGCCCGCGAGCCGGCCCAGCGTGTCGGTGGCCGCGCCTGCGGGATAGGGAATGATGATGCGCACGGTCTTGTCCGGATAGCTGCCGGTGCTGGCCAGTGCCCAGGGCGCGGCGCTGCCCAGCGCCAGGGCGGCGCAGCGGCTGATGAAATTGCGGCGATGGTGGTGCATGCTTGTCTCCTTTTGAATTCTTGCTGTCTCAGTGCGCGTACTGGCCTTGGGCCAGCGCGGCCTCGGGGTCGGCGCCCAGGCCCGGGCCGTCGGGCACCTGCAGCCAGCCGTTCTCGATGGGCACGCTGCGGCCATAGGGCACATGCGCGAGCTCGACGTAAAGGCGTTCCAGCGACACCTCGGTGTGCTGCGCGGCAATCAGGTGCAGGCTGGCCAGAAAGCCCGGCCCGAAGAACGCCACCTGGGGCGCGCAGGTCACGCTGCTGCCCTCGCAGGCGCGGGAGATCTCCCAGGCCGCCGTCAGGCCCAGCTTGATCACGCTGGGCTGAACGTATTGCACGGTGGCGTTCTCCACCATGCGCTGCAGCGCCAGCGCACAGCTGGCGTTCTCGCCCACGGCCAGGGGCACGGGCACGCGCGCGCGCAGGTCCGCCAGCGCCTGGTCATTTTCCGGCGTCCAGATCGGCTCCTCGATCCAGAACGGGTCATACGGCAGCATTTCGGTGATCGCGGCTTCGGCCTCGCCGGGCAGCCAGGCGCAGTTGGTGTCGACCATCACCGGAACCCCCGGGCCCACGGACTTGCGCACCGCGGCCAGCGCGGGCGCGGTGCGCTCATGCAGCTTGATCTCGCGATAGCCGTCGGCCAGTGCGCGCTGGGTGACCAGCTGCAGCAAGCTGGTGTCGGCGTAGTACTGCAGCAGCGAGGCATAGACGCGCACCTGGTCGCGGCGCTTGCCGCCCAGCAGCTCGCACAGCGGCACGCCGGCGCGCTTGGCGCGCAGATCCCACAGCGCGATGTCCAGCCCGGCCAGCGCATGCACCACCGGCCCGGAGCGGCCCAGGTTGTGCAGCATGCGCTGCATGGTGGGCAGCAAGCCCGCGTCATCGGCCGGCTTGCCGCAGGCCAGCGGCGCGATCAAGGTCTCGAAGATCGCCTGCAGCGCGCGCGGCTCGACGCAGTAGGACTCGCCCCAGGCCACCGTGCCGTCCTGCGTCTCGACGCGCACCAGGGCGCTGTCGAGCTTGTCGCGCGGCCGGCCCGCGAACAGCGGCGGCGGGCTCCAGTGGTGGAACGGCAGGCGCATGGGAATGCAGGTGATCGAGGCAATGGTGTTGGCGCTCATGAATGAAACCAGTAAGACAGATGGCCTATTTTTCGCGCGATGCAGCCCATGGTCAAATAGCTAAAACTGCTCATTCCATACATATTTCTTATGCTCAGTCGCCGCGAACTCCTGCTGCTGCGCGCCATGTACCAGCACAGCATGGTCACCGCCGCAGCCGCCTCCATCCACATGAGCCAGCCGGCCGCGAGCGCGCTGCTCAAGGACATGGAGACGCGGCTGGGCTTTGCGCTGTTCAGCCGCGAGAACCGGCGCCTGCATCTGACCAGCCAGGGCCGCGCGCTGATGCCGGAAGTGCTCAATGCGCTGTCGGGCATGGAGTCGGTGGACCGGCTGGCCAGCGATATACGCAGAGGCGCTTCGGACCGTCTCAGCGTCGGCGCGGTGGCCGTGGCGGCGTCTATGCTGCTGCCCCAGGCCCTGGTCGCGGTGCGGCGCGCCTACCCGGGCATCACCTTCACCGTGCGCGCTGGCTCGGGCCTGGAGATCGTCGAGATGGCCGTGGACCACCGCATCGATCTGGGCATCGTGATCGGGTCGTCGGCGCCCACGGATCGGGTGCTCAAGGAGCCGCTGGCCGCGGTCAGCCTGTTTGCCATCCTCCACCCCGACCATCCCCAGGCCGACGCTCGGGAGCTGACCTTGGCCGATGTAGCGCTGCTCGGCCTTATCGTGCTGTCGCCGGCGTTGCCCGCGGGCCTGGCGACACAGCAGGCGTTCGAGGAACATGGCCTCGAGTACCGCCCGTTGATGGAAGTCGCGCAGTCCTTCACGGCCTGCGAGCTGGCTGGCCAGCAGCTGGGCGTGGCGGTGGTGGAATCGCTGGGCGCACGCTATGCCCAGCGCATGGGGCTGGTGGCCAGGCCATTGCTGACCATGCATGACTCCGCGCTGTCGCTGGTCAGCCCCCGGGACCAGCCGCTCGAAGGCGCCGGCCTGTGTCTGCGCGAGGCACTGCGGGCTGCCGTAGCCGGGCTGGCCGGGCCCGGCTGAACCCCGGGTCTGGCCTGGGACGTCAGCGCTTCAAGCCCATGGCTTCGAGCATCTGCTCGGTCTGCTTGTGCATCTGCTCCTGCATCTGCGTGAGCAGGGTCTGCGACTGGCCCAGATAGCTGCTGACCATGCCTTGCATGGCCGTGGGCTGCAGGCGCAAGAACTGGCTCCACATTTCCGGGGTGGCGCCCTGCTCCACCATGCGCGCCTGGAAGTCGCTGAACATCTGCACGTTCCTCTCCAGGCTCGCACCCATGCTGCCCTGCATGGCGTGGCCGTAGAAGCGGATGATGTTGGCCAGCACGGCTTCGGTGAACATCGGCGCGCCGCCGGCCTCTTCCTCGAGAATGATCTGCAGCAGGATGCTGCGCGTGAGGTCGTCGCCGGTCTTGGCGTCGCGCACCACCAGCTGTTCGTTGGCCATGACCAGGGCCTTGACTTCGGACAGCGTGATGTAGGTGGAGGTATCGGTGTCGTACAGCCGGCGGTTCGGGTATTTCTTGATGACGCGCGGCCGGGGCTTGGCCTGGGCGGTCGATGACGGGTTCTCTTGCACGGCTGACTCCTCTGGGCACGGCGCCCACTGCACTGCAACCGGGATTTTAGACACAGCCCTGTCACAGTCGCGCAGAGCTTACCCTGAGCCGCCGGCGGCAACGCCGGCCTCAGGGCGGTGGTGGTGGCACGGAATGCAGCACGACGGGCGCCTCGCCATCCGCATTGACACTCTCCAGCTGCACGCCAAAGCCCCATAGCCGCGCCGCGTGCCTGAGCACTTCCTGCACATCGTCGTTCAGCGGCCGGCCCTGGTGGCGCGTGTGGCGCAGCGTCAGGCCGCGGTCGCCGCGCAGGTTGACGTTCCAGACCTGGATGTTGGGCTCGCGCGCGCCCAGGTCGTACTGCTGGGACAGCGTCTGGCGCAGCGTGCGGTAGCCCTCGTCGTTGTGGATGGCGCTGACCACCAGCTCGCTCTGGCGCGTGTCGTCATGGATGGCGAACAGCCGCATGTCGCGCATCAGCTGCGGGCTCAGGTACTGGCCGACAAAGCTCTCGTCCTTGAAGTTCTGCATCGCATGGTGCAGCGCCGGCAGCCACGGCGTGCCGGCGATGTCCGGAAACCAGCGCCGGTCCTCCTCGGTGGGTTCCTGGCAGATGCGCTGGATGTCGCGGTACATCGCAAAGCCCAGCGCATAGGGATTGATGCCGCTGTAGGCGCGGTGGCCGGCGGGCGGCTGGTGGATCACGTTGGTGTGCGATGAGAGCCACTCGATCATCACGCCGTCGGTGAGCCAGCCTTCGTCATACATGGTGTTGAGCAGCGTGTAGTGCCAGAACGTGGCCCAGCCCTCGTTCATCACCTGGGTCTGGCGCTGCGGGTAGAAATACTGGGCGATCTTGCGCACGATGCGCACGATTTCGCGCTGCCAGGGCTCCATCAGCGGCGCGTTCTTCTCCACGAAGTACAGCAGGTTCTCCTCGGGCTCGCGCGGAAAGCGCTCGCTTTCCTGCGCCGCATTGTCCTTGCCCGGACGCGTGGGCAGCGTGCGCCACAGCTCGTTGACCTGCTGCTGGGCATAGGCTTCGCGCTGCTCGCGCTCGGCGCGCTCGCGCGCCAGGTTCTTCTTGCTCGGGCGGCGGTAGCGGTCCACGCCCAGATTGGACAGCGCATGGCAGGAATCGAGCCACTGCTCGACGTTTTCCACGCCATGGCGCTCCTCGCACTGGGCGACGAAATCGCGCGCATAGACCAGGTAGTCGATGATGCTGCCCGCATCGGTCCACATGCCGAACAGGTAGTTGTTCTTGAAGAAGCTGTTGTGCCCATAGGCCGCGTGCGCGATCACCAGCGCCTGCATGGCGGTGGAGTTTTCCTCCATCAGGTAGCTGATGCAGGGGTTGGAGTTGATCACGATCTCGTAGGCCAGGCCCATGTGGCCGCGCCGGTAGCGTCGCTCGGTGGCGAGGAAATCCTTGCCATAGCTCCAGTGGCGGTAGCCCACGGGCATGCCGCCGCTGGAATAGGCGTCCATCATCTGCTCGGCCGAGATCACTTCGAGCTGGTTGGGATAGGTGTCCAGACCGAAGCGCGCGGCGGTGGCGGCGATCGCCGCGTGGTAGCGCTCGATCAGCTCGAAGGTCCAGTCGCTGGGATCGGGCAGGGGCTGGGCCGGGCGCTGGCCGGCGGGCCGCGGCGCCAGCGGCACCGCGCCCTGCTGGCGCTCGGCCGCCCAGGAGGGGCGCCAGGCCTGGCCGCCTGCGCGCGGGGCGAGCACCGGGTATTGGGACAGGTTCATACGGCCACCCCCTCTTTGCGAAACAGATCGCGAAACACCGGGTAGATGTCGCCGGCCACCGCCACCTTGCGCAGCGCGAAGTGCGCGAACTGCGGCGCCAGCTGCGTGTATTCGCGCCACAGGCCCTGCTCCTCCTGCACCACCTGCACATAGGCGTAATGCCGCACCAGCGGCAGGATCTTCTCGGCCAGCAGGTTGCGGCAGTTGGCGTTGTCGTCGGTGAAGTTGTCGCCGTCGCTGGCCTGGGCCACATAGATGTTCCAGTCGCCCGCAGGATAGCGCGCGCGGATGATCTGCTCGAGCAGCACCAGCGCGCTGCTGACCATGGTGCCGCCGGTCTCCTGCGAATGGAAGAATTCGTCTTCGCCGACTTCGGCCGCCTGGGTGTGGTGGCGGATGAAGACGATGTCGATCTTCTCGTAGTGGCGTGTGAGAAACAGGTACAGCAGGATGAAGAAGCGCTTGGCCAGTTCCTTGCGCGACTGGTCCATGGAGCCCGAGACATCCATCAGGCAGAACATCACCGCACGGGTGCTGGGCTCGGGCACGCGCGCGCGGCTGCGAAAGCGCAGGTCTATGGGGTCGAGAAACGCCACCTTGGCAATGCGCGCCTGCAGCGCCGCGATGCGCTGCTGCAGCTCGGCCAGGCTCTCGCTCGTGCCGTCGTCCTGCGCCAGCAGCGCGTCGAGCTGGGCCTGCAGCGCCTTGAGTTCGCGCTGCGGCGCCTTGGTCAGCGCGATGCGCCGGCCCAGCGCGCCGCCCATGGTGCGCAGCAGGGCCAGGTTCTGCGGCGTGCCATCGTGGCTGTAGCCGGCGCGGCGCAGCCGGTACTGCGGCGTGCTGGCGATATGCGTGCGCAGCAGCCGCGGCAGGGCCAGGTCCTCGAAGAACAGCTCCATGAACTCTTCCTTGGACAGCGTGAAGGTGAAGTCGTCCTCGCCCTCGCCGCTGTCGCTGGCCTGCGAGCCACCGCCGCCGCCGCCCGCCCCGCCCTGGGGCCGCGCGATGCGGTCGCCGCGCACATGCTCGCTGTTGCCCGGGTGCACGGTGTCGGAGACGCCGCCCTGGCCGTGGCGAAACAGCGGCTCGCGGATGTCCTTGCGCGGGATGGTGATGGTTTCGGCCTGCTCGATATGACGGATGTCGCGCTTGCCCACCGCGCGCTGCACGGCCTGCGCGATCTGCTGCTTGTAGCGGCGCACGAAGCGCTCGCGGTTGCCTACCGACTTGTTCTTGCCGGAAAGCCTGCGATCAATGATATGCAGTGCCATCTTTGCCCCCCTCCAGGGGCCGGCGCGCGCGCCAGCGGCGCGCGCCGCTCAACTGCTTGCTGGGGCTCAACTGCTCTTGCGCACACGCAGATACCACTCGCACAGCAGGCGCACCTGCTTGCGCGTATAGCCCTTGGCTTCCATGCGCAGCACGAAGTCCTCGTGCTTGCGCGCGTCCTCGGCGCTGGCCTTGGCGTTGAAGCTGATCACCGGCAGCAGCTCCTCGGTGTTGGAGAACATCTTCTTCTCTATCACCAGCCGCAGCTTCTCATAGCTGGTCCAGGACGGGTTCTTGCCCTGGTTGTTGGCGCGCGCGCGCAACACGAAGTTGACGATCTCGTTGCGGAAGTCCTTGGGATTGGCCACGCCCGCGGGCTTTTCTATCTTCTCGAGTTCGGCATTGAGCGCGGCGCGGTCGAAGGCTTCGCCGGTGTCGTTGTCGCGGTACTCGTTGTCCTGTATCCAGTAGTCGGCATAGGTCACGTAACGGTCGAAGATGTTCTGGCCGTACTCGCTGTAGCTTTCGAGATAGGCGGTCTGTATCTCCTTGCCGATGAACTCCGCGTAATGCGGCGACAGGTATTCCTTGATGTAGCCGGTGTACTTGGTCTCGAGCTCGGCCGGGAACTGCTCGCGCTCGATCTGCTGCTCGAGCACATACATCAGGTGCACGGGATTGGCCGCGACCTCGGTGCTGTCGTAGTTGAAAACGCGCGACAGGATCTTGAACGCAAAGCGCGTGGAGATGCCCGACATGCCTTCGTCGACGCCGGCGAAATCACGGTACTCCTGGTAGCTCTTGGCGCGCGGGTCGGTGTCCTTGAGGCTTTCGCCGTCGTAGACCTGCATCTTGCTGAAGATGCTCGAGTTCTCGGGCTCGACCAGGCGCGTGAGCACCGCGAACTGGGCCATCATCTTCAGCGTGCCGGGCGCGCACACGGCATTGGCCAGCGAGGATTCGCGGATCAGCTTTTCGTAGATCTTCACCTCCTCGGACACGCGCAGGCAGTAAGGCACCTTGACGATGTAGATGCGGTCCAGAAACGCCTCGTTGTTGCGGTTGTTGCGAAACGCCTTCCACTCGCTTTCGTTGCTGTGCGCCAGCACCATGCCGTCGAAGGGAATCGCGCCAAAGCCTTCCGTGCCCTTATAGTTGCCTTCCTGGGTCGCGGTGAGCAGCGGGTGCAGCACCTTGATCGGCGCCTTGAACATCTCGACGAATTCCAGCAGGCCCTGGTTGGCCAGGCACAGGCCGCCGGAGTAGCTGTAGGCGTCGGTGTCGTCCTGGGCGAAGTTCTCCAGCTTGCGGATGTCGACCTTGCCGACCAGGCTGGAGATGTCCTGGTTGTTTTCGTCGCCGGGCTCGGTCTTGGCGATCGCCAGCTGCTTGAGAATGCTGGGGAAGCGCTTGACGACGCGGAACTGGCGGATGTCGCCGCCCACCTCCTCCAGCCGCTTGACGGCCCAGGGCGACAGCACATGCTGCAGCGCGCGGCGCGGAATGCCGAACTGCTCTTCGAGCACCGGGCCGTCCTCGAGCGCATCGAACAGGCCCAGCGGCGATTCGTTCACCGGCGAGCCCTTGAGCGCGTAGAACGGCACTTTCTGCATCAGGTACTTGAGGCGCTCGGCAATCGAGCTCTTGCCGCCGCCCACCGGGCCCAGCAGGTAGAGGATCTGCTTGCGCTCCTCCAGGCCCTGGCCCGCATGGCGAAAGAAGCTCACGACCTGCTCGATCGAGTCCTCCATGCCGTAGAACTCGGCAAACGCGGGGTAGCGGCGTATCAGCTTGTTGGCAAACAGGCGCGACAGCCGCGGGTCGTTGCGCGTATCCACCATGACCGGCTCGCCCATGGCCAGCAGCATGCGCTGGGCCGCGCCTTCGTAGGCCGTGGGATCGCGCAGGCACAGCGCCAGGTACTCGTCGACCGACATCTCCTCTTCGCGCAGCCTCAAGTGGCGCGCAGCCGAATTGCTGATGACATCCATACGACCTCCCGTGGCAACACCCTAAGGCGAAAAGTGCCGCTCAGTTGCAAGGCATTCGCTTGCCGTATGTTGCCGTTGTAGCACCTGGACGCGGATTTGGATAGACCGTTTTACGCTTAACGCTGCAACCTGTGGTTTGGTGGACAGCAGCTAACCCAGATGGGGCATTGCTGTGAGCTCGAACAATTGCGTATTGCCTACGGACAAGCATGACGCACTGGGGGGCAGCGAGCAAGGGCCGCCCCGCAGCGAGGCTGCCGTCCCCCTCCACCGAAGGATGAGAGGGGGAAGCGACGCAGTCGCTCAGGGGGTGTAGAAAAATTTCGCCGGGCCGGTGACCAGCCATGGGAACAGCACCATGGCAAACATGATCGCAAACTGCGCCAGCATGAACGGCACGACGCCGCGCGTGACATCGTCCATCGACATCTTGCCCACCCCCGCGACCACGTTGAGCACCGTGCCCACGGGCGGCGTCACCAGGCCGATGGAGTTGTTGATGATGAACATCACGCCGAAGTAGACCGGGTCGATACCGGCCGCGTTCACCACCGGCATCAGCACTGGCGTCAGGATCAGAATGGTCGGCGTCATGTCCATCGCCGTGCCGACCAGCATCACCAGCACCATGATGGCCATCATCAGCAGCACCTTGTTGTCCATGAAGGGCTGCAGCAGCGCCACCACCTTGGACGGCAGATCGGCGACGGTGATCAGCCAGGCGCTGACCATGGCGGCCGCGATCAGGAACATCACGATGGCGCTGGTCTTGGCGGCCGCGACAAAGATCGCGTAGAGCTTGGCCCAGGTGATTTCACGATAGACCACGGCGGACACGAACAGCGCATAGACCGCGGCCACCACGGCAGCTTCGGTGGGCGTGAACACGCCCATGCGCAGGCCGACCAGAATGATCACCGGCAGCAGCAGGGCCCACAGCGCCTGGCGCCCGGCCAGCAGGATCTCGGCAGTGGACTTGCGCGGCGGCGGCACGATCTTTTCCTTGCGCACCAGATAAGCCCAGGTGACCCACAGCGCGCCGCCGATCAGCAGGCCGGGCACGATGGCGGCCAGAAACAGCTTGGAGATGGACACATTGGCGGCGACGCCAAAGATCACCAGGCCGATGCTGGGCGGAATCACCGGGCCGATCACGCCGGTCGCGGCAATCAGGCCGGCGGCACGCGGCTTGTCATGGCCGGCCCGGACCATCATCGGCAGCAGCAGCGCGGTGAGCGCGGCGGCATCGGCCACGGCCGAACCCGACAGCGCCGACAGCAGGCAGCCGGCCATGATGGTCACATAGCCCAGGCCGCCCTTCACATGGCCGACCAGCGCCAGCGCGAAGTCGACGATGCGCCGCGACAGCCCGCCGACGTTCATGATCTCGCCGGCCAGCATGAAGAAGGGCACGGCCAGCAGCGGGAAGCTGTCGGCGCCGCCAATCAGGTTCTGCGCGAGGATCTGCGGATCGAACAGATCGAGATGCCACATCAGCGCCACGCCGCTGGCCAGCAGCGAGAACGCGATGGGAATGCCCATGGCCATGGCCAGCAGCAGCGCACCCACAAATACAAAGATCGTCATTTTTCGCCTTTCCGGCCCGCAGGCGCATCACCGGCCTCGGCCGCCAGGATCTGCTGCAACTGCACCGCTTCTTCCGATTCCTGCACCATCACCAGTTCGTTCTCGTCGATCTGCCCGGTCAGCAGGCGCCACAGGTCCAGCAGCAGCAAAAAGCCGGCGCAGACCGCGAACACCACGCAGGAGATATAGACAATCGCCATCGACGCGCCAGTGGTCGGCGCGGTGACGTCCCAGTTGATGCGCGCCTGCGCCAGGCTGCCCTGCAGCAGCAGCCACAGGATGAAGAGCATCAGCACATGGCCCAGCGCCAGGCAGATCTTCTTGCCCCAGGCCGGCAGCCGCTGCACCACCATGTCGACGCCCAGATGGCCGTGCTCGCGCAGCGCGACGATGGCGCCGAGAAACGTCATCCAGATGAACAGCCAGCGCGAGACTTCCTCGGACACGGTGATGCCCGAGTTGAAGATGTAGCGCAGCACGACGTTGCCGAACACCAGCACCACCATCACGGCCAGCATCGCGGCGATCACCGCTTCGAGACCGCGGCAGGCGCGGTCGATCCAACGAGTCATGTCATTTCCCTTGCGTGATTGGGCAGCGGCCCCGCAGCCCCTTGGGAGCCACGGGGCCGCCGCGTCAGGCCTTTGCTTCGCGCAGGCTTTCGACCAGCGCGCGCAGGCCGGCGAAGTAGGAATGCGGACCAAAGCCCTGCACCGTGGCCTTGACGGCCGGCGAGATGATCGAATGCACGCGCCAGGCTTCGCGCGCGGCGATGTTCGACATATGCACTTCGATCACCGGGAACGGCATGGCCTTGATCGCATCGTGCAGCGGCACGCCATGCTGGGTCAGCCCGGCCGGATTCACCAGCGCGCCCTGCGCGCTGTCGATGTTGGCGTGCAGGAAGTCGATCAGCGCGCCTTCGTGGTTGGACTGGATGATGTCCAGCGTCACGCCCAGCTCCTGGGCGAGCTTTTCGAGACGCTCGTTGATCTGCGCCAGCGTGGTCGTGCCGTAGATATGCGGTTCACGCCGCCCGAACAGGTTCAGGTTGGGACCGTTGAGAACAAGAATTTTCATGCTGCGTTGCCTGGGTTCACTTGCGGATGCGGGCCAGCTCGTCGTTGTAGAGCTTGACGATGGCGGGGTCATAGGTTGCGGCAAAACGGTCGATCACGGGCTTGGCGATCTGCTGCATGCGCTTTTGCTCGGCCGGCGATACCTCGTTGTATTGCAGGCCCTTGGCCTGCAGTTCGCCCACGGCCTTCTGCGCGGCGGCGCGGCTGACCTGGCGCTGGTAGGCGCGCGACTCGTCGGCGGCCTCGTTCATCATCTTCTGCTCGGCGGGCGTGAGCTGGTCCCAGAACTTCTTGCTGACCAGCACGATGTTGGCGGCGTACACATGGTTGGTGGCGCTGACGAACTTCTGCACTTCATAGAACTTGTTCGACAGGATCACGGCAAACGGGTTTTCCTGGCCGTCGACGGCACGCGCTTCGAGCGCGCCATACAGTTCGGCAAACGGCATGGGCACGGGGTTGGCCTTGAAGGCCTTGAAGGTGTCGAGGAACACCGGGTTGGGAATCACACGCAGCTTGAGGCCGTCGAAGTCCTCGGGCTTGGTGATGGCGCGCTTGCTGTTGGTGACGTTGCGGAAACCCAGGTCCCAGTAGCCCAGGGCGACCAGGCCTTTTTCCGGCAGCTTGGCGATCAGCGCCTGGCCCAGCGGGCCGTCAAGCAGCGCGTCGGCCTGGGCGTAGTTGGACACGGCAAACGGGAAGTCGACCAGGCCGAATTCCTTCACAATGCCCGCCAGCGAGGTGGTGGCCGGTGCCGACATCTGCTGCACGCCGCCTTGCAGCGCCGATTGCTGCTGCATCTCGTTGCCCAGCTGCGAAGCCGGGAACTCCATCACCTTCATCTTGCCGCCGCTCTTGGTGGCGAGAATTTCGCCAAAGCGCTTGACGCCAAAGCTCACCGGGTGATCGGCATTGTTCAGGTGACCGAAGCGGATCACGCGCTCTTGCTGCGCGCTCGCAGGCAGGGCAAAAAGCAGGGACAGGCCAGCGGCCAAAGCAAGGCGGACAGGAATGCGCATGGAACACCTCCGGGGATGGAAACACAAACAGGACGGGGCACTGCCCCGCGACTGATACCAATAGTAATTAAAAAGTGGAAACTGATTCCACAGTAGAAACCCTTTATCATTTCACTCATATTTCTCGTACAAATCAGCAGATGGCACCCGTCTGCCCCCCCGCTTGAAAGTCGCATCGCATGAGCAATATCCTGGAACGCAGTTTCAAAGTCCTGGAACATCTGGCCGTCCATCCCGAAGGCAAAGCCATCTCCAGCCTGTCGGCCGAACTCGACATGCCGCTGAGCGCCACGCACCGGCTGCTGGCCGAGTTGAGCCGCTGCGGCTATGTGCGCCAGGAACACAGCCAGGGCAACTACATGCTGACCATCAAGCTGGTCTCGCTGGGGCTAGGCTTTCTCAGCGCCAGCGGCATCGTCGACATCGCCCAGCCGCTGCTCGACCGACTCGCGGCGGAGTCGGGCGAGCTGGTGCGCCTGGGCGTGGTCGATGGCGACGAGCTGACCTTCGTGGCCAAGGCGCAAGGTGCATTGCGCGGCCTGCGCTATGACCCGGACATGGGCCTGTCGGTCAATCTGTCGTGCAGCGCCGCGGGCCATGCCTGGCTGTCGACGATGAGCGACGAACAGGCGCTGGCCCTGGTGTCACGCCAGGGCTTTGGCCAGCCCCAGGATTTCGGCCCCAAGGCGCCGACGACGGTGAAGGCGCTGCTCGCGCATCTCGAAAATGCGCGCCGCCAGGGCTTCAGCAGCATCGTCGAAGTCTTTGCCCCGGGCATGAGCGCGATGTCCGCGCCGATACGCCGCGGCAATGGCCCGGCGTTTGGCGTCGTGACCATTGCCGGGCCGTTGATCCGCCTGACCGAAGAGCGCATGCAGGCCCTGGGCCCGGCGCTGTTGCAGACCACGCAGGAACTGGCGATGACCAGCAGCGGCTCGGCGCTGTTGAAGAATCGGGGCTGAGCGGCCTTCGCCGCCGCCAGGCCAGCCCCGGCCGGCACGCCCGGCCCCAACGGCACGGATCAGCCGCGTGCCCCCTGTCCCAGCTGGGCGCACGCCATCGCTCCCAGCGTGCGGCAAACCTCCTCCATCGCGGGCGTGACCGGGTGGGTGCAGGCCAGGCGCAGGCAGTGTTCATAGCGCCCGGAATTCGAGAACATGCTGCCCGGCGCAATCCGAATGCCCTGGGCCAGCGCGGCGTTGAACAGCGCGGCGCTGGAAAAGCCCGCGGGCAGTTCCAGCCACAGGCACAGACCGCCGGCAGGCAGGCTCAGCCGCGTTCCCAGCGGAAAATAGCGCGCCACCAGCGCCGCCATGCCTTCGCGCTGGCGGCGCAGCTGCTGCTTGAGCTGCACCAGACTGCGCTGGTGCATGGGCGAGCCCAGGACTTCGGCGACTATCAGCTGGCCCAGCGTCTGGGTGTTGCGGCTTTGCGCGAACTTGAGCATCTGCACGCGGCCATGCCAGCGCCCGCCATTCATCCAGCCCTGGCGCAGGCCCGGCGCCAGGCTCTTGTTGAAGGCCTGGCAATAGATCACATGGCCGGCCGTGCTGTCCCAGGCCTTGAGCGGCCTGACCACCTCGTCGGTCTCGACAAACAGGCCATAGGAATCGTCTTCAATCAACGCCGCGCCATGGGCCGCGCACAGCGCCACCAGGCGCGCCTTGTGCGCATCGGGCATGCGCGCGCCCAGCGGCATCTGCAGTTCCGGCACCACGACCACGGCCTTGAGCCGCGGCTGGGTCTGGAAGGCCAGCTCCAGCGCCTCGATCGACATGCCCGTGCGCGGGCTGCAGGGAATCTCCAGCGTCTTGAGCTGCAGCGATTCCACGACCTGCAGCAGTCCGTAATAGGTGGGCGATTCCACGGCCACCATGTCACCGGGCGCGCATACCGCGGCGAGCGCCAGGCTCACGGCTTCCGAGTTGCCAGTGGTCGCCAGCACATCGGTCGGCGCGACGCGAATGCCACCCGCCAGCGCGCGCCGTGCCATGGCCTGTTGAAAATGCGGGTGATTGCCCTGGTTGGCCAGCAGCGAGCGGCCCTGCACCAGCAGCGTCGGGTCCTCGCGCAGCAGTCGCGTGACGACGCGGTTCAGGCTCTGGTGGTCAAACAGCCCGGGCGGCGGCGTGCAGCCGCCGATATCGGTGTGCACATGCGCCTGCCGGCCCTGCTCCAGCAGCAGCGAGATATGCGCGTTGATGCCGATGAAATGCGCCTGATCGATGCCCTCCACGGGCTGGCTCAGGTCGGGCTCGCTGTTGGGCGCGAGCGCACGGTCCTCGGCGCTGCGCACGAAATAGCCCACGCGCTGGCGCGCCTCGAGATGGCCCGCGGCCTCGAGATGGCGCAGCATCTGCAAGGCGGTGGACAGGCTGACGCCGTGCCGGCGCATCAGTTCGCGCACCGAAGGCATGCGTTCGCCGATGCGCAGCGTGCCCATGGCCATCGCCTGGGCGTAATCCGCGGCCATGCGCTGGTACAAGGGCAGGGTCTTGTCGGGGGGGGGAATGGCGTTCAGCATGGGGCGAGGAAACAGCGACAGGGCCTCGATGATGCCAGCGCGGGCTGTTTCGCACCAGATACAGATCCCTGCAATCCAGACCAGAACAGCAGCCAGGAATCCGCGCTGCTGCGGTCACGCGGATGGGCCGCTGTGCCTGTTGCGCTTGCATGGCCAGGAATACGCTTGGAGCACCATAACAGCCCATCTCCGAGCGTTCACATGACCTCCTGCCCCCCTGCCCCGTTTTCCGCTTCGCTGGCCGCCGGCCAGACCCTGACGCGCGCGTTTGCCGCGGGCGACGAACTGTTCTGCGCCGCGGGGACGCTGCAGCTGCGCAGCTCCGCGTTGGCCGGCATCGATGCCGTCCCCGGCCTGAAGCTGACACTGCGCGCCGGCCAGAGCTGGCGCGCGCCCATGACGCTGTGGCTGCAACTGACCGCGGTGGATGCCGCCACCCGATTGCGCTGCACGCCGGCGGCCGCCCCCGAGCAAGCAGCACCCGCCGCCGACTGGCGCGCCCGCGCCAGCGCACTTTTCAGAAGCTGGCGGACGCTGGGGGCGTGAGCGGCGGGCTGCGCTCCGCGCCCGGCGCCGCGGGCAGGCGCAGATGCACCTCGAAGCCGGGCGTCAGATTGGCGAAGTGCAGGCTGCCGTTGTGCAATTGCACGATGGCCTGGACGCTGGACAGGCCCAGGCCATGGCCGGGCTGGTGCTCATGGGCGCGGTAGAAGCGGTCGGTGATGTGCGGCAGCCGCTGCGGCGGCACGCCCGGGCCGTTGTCCTGCAGGCGCAGCTCTATCATGTCGCCCTGCTGCCAGGCACTGATGCGCACCTGGCCACCCGGCGCGGTGCAGGCGTACTTGAGCGCGTTCTCCACCAGATTGGCCAGCGCGTTGGCCAGCAGATCGCCATCGCCCAGCGCGCCGGGATGGCCGTCCACCACCACATCGAGGGAGCAGCCGGTTTCCTCGGCCACGGGCGCATAGAGGTCGGCGATGTCGGCCAGCAGGCCGGCAATGTCGACCACCGCGAATTCCTGGCGGCGCATGCCGGACTCGAGTTCGGCGATCTGCAGCAGCTTGTCGAACACCGTTCCCAGGCCCTGCACCTCCTGCTCCAGGTGTTCGAGCAGGCGCTGCTGCTCCAGGCCTTCGAGATGGCGCGCGCTGCGCAGCTGCAGCAGCACGCGCGTGAGCGGCGTGCGCAGGTTGTGGGCAATGGTGTTGGAGACATGGCGCACGCCATCCATCAGCTGCTCGATCTGGTCGAGCATGCGGTTGATGTCGTGGCCCAGCCGCGTGAATTCGTCGTTGTCGGCGGAAAGCGGAATGCGCTGGCCCAGGTCGCCATTGGCCACCTGCAGCATGGTCTGGCGGATGCTGGCCGCACGGTCGTCGACCAGGCGCCGAAAGCCCACGCTGCCCGACAGGGCCAGCAGAAGCACGATCACCACCGCCGTGAGGCTGGCGTTCATGAAGCGCTCCTCTATGTCCTCGAGCGCGTCCATGTCGCTGCCAACGATCAGCAGATTGCCGCTGGGCAGCTGGGTCACGGCCACCCGGCCGGTCATGACGCGGCCATGGCGCTCCAGCCGCAACTCGCGCAAGCCGAAGGTGTTCAGCGTGCGCCGCGGCAGGATGCGCGCATTGCCGGCGAGAAAGTTGTTGTCGGCATCGGTGAGGATGGCGATTTCGGTCTGGCTGTCGACGCCGTCGCTGAGCAGGCGGTCGATTTCCGTGCGCAGCGAGGCCTCGCCGTACTGCAGCGCATGCTGCTGCAGCCGCTGCAGATCGAGCTTGGCTTCCTGGTCCATGCGGTGGCTGAACACCGCCACCATCTGCACATAGAAGACCGTCAGCACCACCACCATGGTCAGCAGCAGCAGGCCGCCATAGACCAGCGCCAGGCGAAACGCCATCGAGCTCCACGGCCGGCTGGCCGGCGTCACCGCGCTCATGGCGCCGGGGTCTGCGTCGACAGGCAATAGCCGACGCCGCGCACGGTGTGGATCAGCGGCTGCTCGAAGCCCTTGTCGACCTTGTTGCGCAGGCGGCTGATGTGCACGTCGATCACATTGGTCTGGGGATCGAAACGGTAGTCCCAGACCGATTCCAGCAGCATGGTGCGCGTCACCGTCTGATCGACATGGCGCGCCAGGAAGGCCAGCAGCCGGAACTCGCGCGGCTGCAGCATCAGCGTGCGCCCGCCGCGCTCGGCATGGCGGCTGAGCAGATCCAGGCGCAGATCGCCGACTTCAAGCACCGGCGCCGGCGCCGTCGATTGCACGCGCCGCAGCAGCGCTTCGAGCCGCGCCTGCAGTTCCGAGAAGGCAAACGGCTTGGTCAGGTAGTCGTCGCAGCCGGCCTTGAGGCAGCGCACGCGCTCGTCGGTGGCCGACAGCGCGCTGAGCACCAGCACCGGCGTGGTGTTGCCCATGCTGCGCAGCGCCTGCAGGATCTTGATGCCGTCAAAGCCATCGGGCAGCATGCGGTCGAGCACGATGGCATCCCAGTGGCCGGTCACGGCCTGGGTCAGCCCCTGCACCCCGTCGGGGCAGACGCAGACCTCGGCCTGCAGCTCGCGCATGCCTTCGGCCAGGAAGCGGGCATTCTGGGTGTCGTCTTCGATGATGAGAAAGCGCGGCATGGGCACAGAACCAGGAAGGGACAAAACCCTGAACTATAAACAGGCCGGCGCCACGCAGCCCGTGCCCGCCACCCCATCGGCCAGGGGCAACTGACCGCGCGCCGCATCGAGCTGCCATTCGGCCTGCCACATCTGCAGCGTCAGATCGAGGTATTCCTGCTGGTGGCTGGAGACCGAGTCCATCGCGTCCAGCCATTCCAGAATCGAGCTCTGGCCGAGCCGGTAGGAGTCCTGGGCCATCTGGCGCAGCGGCGCGAGCTGGCTCAGGCCGCGCGCTTCGAAGCTCGTGAGCGACTTGCGCAGCAGATTGCGCTGGCTCAGCGCCTGCTGCAGCTGCTGGCGGGCCTGCTGCCGGGCCGCGTCTTCCTCGAGCAGCGCCTGCGCATGCTCGAGCTGCGCACGCTCGATCGCGCCCTGCTTGCGGTCGAACAGCGGCAGTTCGATGGAAATGCCCAGCTGGTTGTAGCCATACGACTCCTGCCGGCCGCGCACCCGCGTCACGCCCACCGTGGGCGTGGGCAGGGCCTCGCGCGCCTGCTGGCGCGTGAACTGCTCGGCCTGCACCACCTTGGCATGCGCGGCCTGCAGCGGCGCCAGGCGCGGCTGGGCCTGCAGCCACATGGCGTCAAACGACGGCTCCTGCGCCAGCGGCGCGGGCAGCAGGCTGCCTATCGCTTGCGGCAACCAGTTCGGCTGCGCCAGCAGCTGCGCCAGCGCGGCGCGTGCGGCCAGCGTCTGCGCCTGTTGCTGCTCGAGCTGCACCTGCATCTGCGCGCGCTGCAGGTCCACGCGCGCGCCGTCGTAGCGGCTGCGCGCGCCCAGCTGGATCTGGCCCTGGACGATCTTCACCGCCTGGTCCAGCTGCGCCATTGCCTGTTCCTTGGCGGCCAGCTTCTGCTGGTCCAGCAGCAGCTGCGCAAAGCGCTGGGCGGCCTCGCTCAGGATGTCCTGGACCTGGGCCACGCGCTCGGCCTCGCCGGTCGCGCCGGCCAGCCTGGCGGCCTCGGTGCGCATGCCGATCTGGCCGAAGATGGGCAGGGACTGCTCCACGCCCCATTCCTTCTCATCGTGCTTGCTGGCGAAGTGCACGCTGGGATTGGCCCAGGTCGAGGCGGTGCGCACATCGGCCTGCTCCATGCGCTGGCGCAATGGCATGGCACGCAGCGTCGGGTGCAGGCTGCGCACCAGCGCCAGGTACTCGACCAGGCCCAGCGATGCGGGCAGCGGGGAAGCGCTGGCCGCGGTGGACGCGGCGGCAACGGATGCAGTGGGCTGCGCCGGCGACGCGGCCAGGCAGACACCTGCGCTCACGAGGGCCATCGCGGCCGTCAAAGACTTAAAGGTTTTCATCCAACTCATCCGGTTTCTTCAAGGTCTTGGGGCCGAGCCAGGCATAGAGCACGGGCAGCAGCACGAGCGCAACCACCGGCAGCACCAGCATGCCGCCGACGATCACCGAGGCAAAGGGACGCTGGGTTTCACTGCCCACGCCCGTGGACAAGGCCATGGGCAGCAGGCCCAGCAGCGCCAGCGTGGCGACCAGCAGCACCGAGCGCATGCGCTCGGCCGTGCCCTGCACCAGGGCCGCGCGCAGCGGCATGCCTTCGCGGCGCAGCGTTTCCACCGCCGACACCACCAGCAGGCCGACCAGCGCGACCTGACCCAGCAAGGCAATGAAGCCAATCGCGGCACTGATCGACAGCTCGATGCCGGTGATGTGCAGCGCGGCAATGCCGCCGACCATGGCAAACGGTGCGCACAGCAGGATCACGCAGGAGCTGCGCGCCTGGCCCAGCGCGCCAAACAGCAGGCCGAACACGATCAGCAGCGACAGCGGCACGACCACCTGCAGGCGCTGCGAAGCGCGCTGCTGGTTTTCCCACTCGCCGCCCCAGACCGCCTGGTAGCCCGCGGGCACCTGGACGTTGGCCTTGAACGCGGCCAGCGTGTCCTTGACCACCGAGCCGATGTCACGGCCTTCGACGTTGAACTTCAGCGCCATGTAGCGGCTGTTGTTCTCGCGGAAGATCGACGCATTGCCGATCTTGACGCTGATCTTGCCGACCGCGTGCAGCGGCACCGATCCGCCCTGGGGCGTGGGAATCGCGATGTCGCGCATCGTGGCTTCGTCCATGCGGTTCACATACGGCAGGCGCACGCGCACCGGCACCGAATGCTCGCCTTCCCACAGCGTGGTCGCCACGTCGCCGGCCAGCGCCAGCTCCAGCGTCTTTTGCGCCGTCTCCATCGCAATGCCCTGGCGCGCGAGCGCGGTGCGGTCGAACTCGACGTGCAGCTGCGGTGCCGGGGCATCGCGGTACAGGTCCAGATCCACCACGCCTTCGATCGGGCGCACCTGCTCCATGGTCTGCATCAGGATGGCGCGCAGCTGATCGATCTCGGGGCCGAAGACCTTCAGCACCACCTGGCCGCGCGCGCCCGAAGTCGATTCCTCGACGCTGTCGCGGATGGGCTGCGAGAAGTTGAAGGCCACGCCGGGAATCACGTTGAGCTGATCGCGCATCTGCTCGATCAGGTCGGGCTTGGTCAGGTCCTTGCGCCAGTCTTTCAGCGGCTTGAGGCGGATCAGCACCTTGGCCATGTTCAAGGTCTCGTTGTCGGTGCCCGATTCAGGGCGGCCCTGCTCGGAGCTGACCGAGGTCACCTCGGGGAACTGGCGCAGGGTCTTGCGGACCTCGGCCAGCACTTCCTGGCCCTTTTCCAGCGAGATCGACGGCGGCATCTGCACCAGCACATAGGCGTCGCCTTCATCGAGCTGGGGCAGGAACTCGGTGCCCAGCCTGGTGGCCGACAGGCCGGCCACCACCAGAATCACCACCGCCCCCACCACCACCGCGCGTTGTCGCGCGATGCGGTCCAGCGTGCGGCCTATCCAGTGCTGGTAGCCATGGTCCATGCGTTCGAACACCTCGGGCTCGGGCTGCATCACATGCTTGGGCTTGAGCAGCAGCGCGCACAGCGCGGGCACCAGGCCCAGGGCGAACACCAGCGCGCCCAGCAGTGCGAAGCTGTAGGTCATGGCCAGCGGGCGGAAGATGCGGCCTTCGATGCTCTGCAGCGAGAACACCGGAATCAGCGCCGCGATCACGATGGCCATCGCGAACAGCGTGGGCTTGGCCACGGCAATCGTCGAGTCGATGATGATGGCGCGCATCTCGCGCTGGTTCGCGGGTTTGCGCAGCCGCGCATTGCGGATGATGTTCTCCGCCAGCACCACCGCCCCGTCGACCATGATGCCGAAGTCGATGGCGCCCATGGAAATCAGGTTGGCGGGCATGCCCAGCCAGTGCAGGCCGATGAAGGCCACCAGCAGCGACAGCGGAATCACCGTGGCGACAATCAGCGAGCCGCGCAGGCTGCGCAGCACCAGCCACAGCACGCCCACGATCAGGCCGGCGCCGAACAGCAGGTTGTGCTGCACCGTGGCCAGCGTGTGGCCGACGAGATCGGAGCGGTCGTAGGTGACCTCCATCTGCATGCCTTCGGGCAGCAGGCCGTTGTTGAGTTGCGCGACCTTCTCGTGCAGGCCGTCGAGCACCAGCGAAGGGTTCTCGCCGCGCTTGAGCAGCACCACGCCCTGGACCACGTCGTCTTCATCATCCATGCCCACCGAGCCCTGGCGCGGGGTATGCGACTGGATCACGCTGGCCACGTCGCCGATGGTGATCGGCGCGCCACCGCGCAGCTGCACCACGACGCTCTTGATCTCCTGCGGCGAGCGCAGCAGGCCGATGCCGCGGATGATGAACGACTGCTCGCCGCGGCGCATCAGGCCGCCGCCGACGTTGCGGTTGGACTTCTCCAGCGCTTCGGTCACATCGGTCAGCGACAGGCCCAGGCGGTAGAGCTTGTCCGGGTCGACTTCGACGTGGTATTCCTTGACGAAGCCGCCAATGCTCACCACATCGGCCACGCCCTGCACCTGCTTGAGGGTGCGCACGATATGCCACTCCTGCTCGGTGCGCAGCTGGTCCAGCGTGTGGCGGTCGCTCTTGAGACGGTAGTAATAGATCTTGCCCAGCGGCGTGTAGTCGGGCGCCATCTCGGGCGTCACGCCTTCGGGCAGGTCGGCCTGGGGCAGGCGCTGCGCGACTTCGGCGCGCGCCGTGAAACTGTTGGCATGGTCGTCAAAGACCATGTTCACCATGGACAGGCCGAAGTAGCTCTCCGAACGCAGCGACACCAGACCCGGCGTGCCGTTGAGCTGGCGTTCGAGCGGCTGCGTGATCTGGCGTTCGACTTCCTCGGGCGCAAGGCCCGGGGCCTGGGCAATGATGCCGACCTGGACGTTGGTGACGTCCGGATAGGCTTCGATCGCCGTGTGCAGATAGGAATAGATGCCGTAGATGGCGATAAAGATGGTGGCGCAAACCACCACCAGCCGCCGATGGACGGCGAAATTGATCAATGCGCGCAACATGCTCTGGTCCGGTCCTTAAAGCATCTGGCTCGCGGCGCCGTCAAGCAGCAGCGCGCCGCGCACCACGATGCGCTCGCCGGTCTTGAGGCCCGAGATCACCGGCACCCAGCCGCGCACCGGCGCGCCCAGTTTCACGCTGCGCGCCTCGAAGGTCTGCTCGGCGGTCTGCACGAAGACCACGCTGCGGTTCTCGCCCTGGATCAGCACCGCGCCAATCGGCACGCGCATTTCCGCCGAGCGCTCCATGGCGATGCCCACGCGCGCCTGCATGCCGGCGCGCAGGCCCTGGGGCAGGTCCTTGTCGACCAGCGCCAGCTGCACCGGCGCACGGCGCGACTCGGCGTTCACCACCGCGCCGACCTGCAGCACGCGCGCCGCGACCGGCGCCGACTGGGTCGACAGCTCGACCTGGGCGGCGGTTCCCGTTTTGAGCTGCGGCAGATCGGCTTCAAACACTTCGGCGACCACGCCCAGCGATTGCGGGTTGCCGATGGCAAACAGCACGGCACCGGCTTCGGCCAGTTGGCCCATGCTGGCCTGGTGCTGGGCGACGACGCCCGCATGCGGGGCGCGCAGCACGATGCGATCGCCGCCGTCGGAACCCAGCAGCGCCGAGGTACCGCGGGCGCGCGCCAGCTCCTGCGCTGTTTCCTTGGCTCGCGCCTGGGCCACGCGCAGTTCGGTCTCGGTGCCCACGCCGCGTGCCACCATGTCCTGCTGGCGTTGCAGCTCGGCACGGCTGGTTTCGGCGGCCAGCTGCGCGGCGCTGACATCATGGCGCATGCGCAATGCATCGGCACTCACCAGCGTGGCGAGCGGCGCACCGGCCTTCACCGCCTGGCCAGGCTGCACATGGATGGCGGTGACACGCGCCTGGGCCGGCGAGGCCACGCTGTCGAGCTGCCCCGACGGGTACTCGAGGCGCGCGGGCGACCAAAGCCACTGGTTCGCCTGCGGCGCCTGCACGGGCGCAATTTCCAGCATGCGCAGCGCCGCGGGCGCGACCTTGACGGCAGCAAGCTGCTGGCTGAAGGCAGGGCCCACGAACAGCGCGCTGACCAGCAGCGCTGCCGCACGCTGACGCGCCACGACGGAGAGGGAAGAACGAACCATATATCGGCTTTCTCAGAGGCAATGCAGGCCATTGGACGGACTGCACCAGGGTGATCTGAGGCGATGATAGGAAGCGGCCTGCGCGCGCGGGATGAACTCCACATGACGGTTTGGTAAGAATTGTCCTACGGCGGTAAGCTTGCCGCGGCGCCTCCTGCCGCCGCGCCGCGACCGTTGGCTGCGCCCAACGCCCGCAGCGCTTTTGCCCCCGATACCCACGGCTCCATTAGAATGAGAATCTTTCTCATTCGTGCACACGCCATGTCCGACGCCAGCGCGGCCCTACAGCAACATGTCCAGACCCTGTACAGCGACCACCACGGCTGGCTGCGGGCCTGGCTGCGCCGCCGTCTCGGATGCGGCGAGCGCGCCGCCGACCTGGCGCAGGACACCTTCGTGCGCGTGCTCAGCAGCCGCCAGGCAGCCGACACCGCCGCCTGGCGCGAGCCGCGCGCCTATCTCACCACCATTGCGCGCAATCTCGTGGCCGACCACTGGCGGCGCCAGGAGCTCGAGCGCGCCTACCTCGAGGCCCTGGCCGCCCAGCCCGAAGCGCTGGCGCCCTCGCCCGAAGCACAACTGCTGATCATGGAAACCCTGCTGCGCATCGACGCCTGCCTGGCCGCCCTGCCCGCGCTCACGCGCCGCATCTTCCTCAGCTCCCAGCTCGACGGCCTGGTCTATGCCGATATCGCCGAACAGCAAGGCGTATCCCTGCCGACGGTCAAGCGCCATATGAGCCAGGCGTTTCTTGCCTGCCTGAGCGTCGCATGAGCGGCGTCGCCATGGCCAGCGCCGATGCGGCCCGCGCCGACGCCACGATAGACCCCGCCATCCTGCGCGAAGCCGCCGAGTGGCTTACCCAGTTGAACGACGGCGCGGCCGGCCCCCGGGAATGGGAAGCCATCGAATGCTGGCGCGCCTCCAGCCCCGCGCATGGCCGGGCCTGGCAGCGCGCCGAAGCCTTGATGGGCGATCTGCGCGGCCTGCCGGGCGGGCCGCTGCGCGCCACGCTGGAGCAAGCCGCGCCGCGCCGCCGCCAGCTGCTGCGCCTGCTGTGGCTGCCACTGCTGCCGTCTGCGGGCTGGCTCACCTGGCAGCAGATGCGCGTCGACGGCGAACGCTGGCGCAGCGCCACGGGCGAACAGCGCCCGCTCACACTGGCCGACGGCACGCGGCTGCTGCTCAATACCGCGACCGAGATCGCCGTGGACTTCACTGCCCAGGCGCGCACCATTCGTCTGCTGGGCGGCGAGATCCTCGTCACCAGCGCGCCCGACCCAGCGCCGCTGCCACGGCCATTGCGCGTGGTCACGCATGACGGCAGCGTGCGGCCCATAGGCACGCGCTTTTCGGTGCGCCGCGCGCGCGGCGATGGCGCCAGCCGCGTCGCGGTGTTCGAGGGCGCGGTCGAAGTGGACGCCTTTGATCGGCAGTTGCGCGTTGCCGCCGGCCAGCGCCTGGACTTCGGCGCGCAGGGCATGGGCCCCGTCGAAAGCGGTGGCGGCGTGAGCGATGAAGCCTGGACCCAGGGCATGGTCGTGGCGCGCCGCATGCGCCTGGCCGATCTCGTGGCCGAGCTGGACCGCTACCACCCGGGCTTTCTGCGTTGCCACCCCGATGTCGCCGATCTGCGCATCTCGGGCACCTTCCCGGCGCTGGCACGCGAGCGCAGCCTGCAGCTGCTGGCCGAAACCCTGCCGGTGCAGGTGCGCCAGCGCAGCGCGTACTGGGTGACGGTGGAGCCGATTCGCTCCGCAGCGTAATCCCTGCGTGATACCTTTTTGCGTTTCGTTCGTCGTGTTCATCAATACATGACGAAAGGACAAAATGTCTTCCAAGCCCTCGCTTCGTTTCCAGCCCTCGGCGCTGGCGATTGCCGTGCTGCTGGCCACCAGCGCCCTGCCCGGCGCATTTGCGCAAGGCACGCCCGCCGCGCCCATGCAGCGCGCCTATGCCATTGAACCCGGCCCGCTCGATGAGGCGCTGCTGCGCCTGTCCACGGCCGCGGGCATGGGACTGTCGTTCGAGCCGGCGCTGGTCGACGGCCTGCGCAGCCCGGGACTGCGCGGCAGCTACGGCAACGAGGAGGCGCTGCGCCGCGTGCTGCAGGGCAGCGGCCTGGAAGCGCAACAGCGCGGCGACGGCTTGTTTGTCTTGCGCAAGGCCGCGGGCACGGGTGCCGCCGTGCCCGCCGGCGGCGCGGTGACGATGGCCGCGGTGACGGTCTCGGCGCGCGCCGAGCGCAGCGCCACCACCGAAGGCTCGGACTCGCTGGCGGTGCGCGCCGTGACGATCAACAAGGGCGAACAGGCGCTCAAGGACATTCCCCAGTGGATCAGCGTGGTCACGCGCAAGCAGCTCGACGAGCAGGCCATCACCGATCTGCGCGTGGCGGTCAACAACGTGACCGGCATGGTGGGCGCGCAGGGCGTGGGCCAGGGCATGGTGCTGTTCGCGCGCGGCTTCGAGATCAATGACTGGCAGTACGACGGCGTGGCCATTCCGCGCAACAACTACGCGCTGGGCAACTGGGGTACCGAAGGCATGGTGTTCTATGACCGCCTCGAAGTGCTGCGCGGCGCGTCAGGCCTGCTGCAGGGCACGGGCAGCCCGGGCGGTGCCGTGAATCTGGTGCGCAAGCGCGGACAGTCGGAAAAGACCGTCTCGGTCACGGCGCGTGCCGGCTCCTGGGACCGCTACGGCCTGCAGCTCGACGCCGGCGGGCCGCTGAATGAAGAAGGCACGCTGCGCGGGCGCGTGGTGGTGGATGAAGCGCGCAGCCATTCCTTCATTGACTACGCCAACGACCGCACGCGCTCGCTGTACGCGGCCCTTGACTACGACATCAGCCCCGGCACCACCGTGGGCTTGGGCGTGAGCCATTCGAACAGCCAGTCGCGGCCCATGATCTACGGCGTGCCGCTGCGCGCGGACGGCAGCGATGTGGGACTGCCGCGCTCCACCTATACCGGCGCCATGTGGAACCGCGGCAGCATTGAACAGACCATGCTCTACGCCGATCTGGACCACCGTTTCAACGCCGACTGGAAGCTCAAGGTGGCCGCCATCCATCTGAGCGAAAAGAACACCTCCACCCACCAGCGCATGCATGGCGACGTGGCCGCCGACGGCAGCGGCATGACCTATGCCAACTGGATCACCGACTTCGACTCCGACAAGTTCGGGCTCGACGCCTATGTGACCGGCCGCTTCGAAGCCCTGGGCCTGCGCCACGAGACCACCGTGGGCGCCAACTACGCGAAATACACCTCCGACGACCTGTTCGCGCGCACGTTCACGCCCGGCGGCAACCTGTTTGCCATAGACCACAACCGCGCCGAGCCCACGCTGGCCAGCATGGTCGCGGCGGGCGTCAAGCCTTCGCGCGCGGGCTACGACGTGCAGCAAAAAGGCGTCTATGGAAGTCTGCGCAGCCGGCTCACCGAACAGCTGACCGCCATCGCGGGCGCACGCGCGAGCTGGTACGACTCGATCTACAGCGACAAGCAGTCGGGTACCAGCACGCTGACCACGGCCTCGCGCGAGATCACGCCCTATGCGGGCCTGGTGTATGCGCTCACGCCGCAGTGGTCGGCCTATGGCAGCTACACGGGGGTGTTCGTGCCGCAGTCGGAACGCACGGCGGCCGGCGCGGTGCTCGATCCCATCATCGGCAAGAACTACGAGCTGGGCCTCAAGGGCGAACTGATGGACGGCCGCGTCAACACCTCACTTGCCGTGTTCCGCTACGACCACAGCAAGCGCGCCGTCAACGATCTCGAAGCCGGCTTTGCCTGCGACGGCTGGTACTGCTCGCGCAACTCGGGCAAGGTGCGCAGCCAGGGCTTCGAAGCCGAAGTCAGCGGCGAAGTGCTGCGCAATCTGCAGCTGATGGCGGGCTACACCTTCAACACCACCAAGTTCCTCAGCGACCCCGAGGAACAGGGCAAGGTGTTCAGCACCATCACGCCAAAGCACATGCTGCGCGCCTGGGCGTCGTATCGCCTGCCCGGCGAATGGAACCAGTTGACGGTCGGCGGCGGCATCACCACGCAAAGCCATACGCTGAGCTATGACCGCTCGTTCAAGCTATCCGGCTTCACCGTGGGCAATCTGCGCCTGGCCTACCAGGCCACGCGCGAACTCAACCTCGCGGTCAACGTCAACAATGTCTTCGACAAGCGCTATGTGCTGCCGGGATACGTAGGCTACACCGGCGCCACCTATGGCGAGCCGCGCAATGTGATGCTGACGCTGAAGTACACGCCCAAGCTGTAAGTCTGCATCAGGCCGTCATGCGCGCCTGGGCAAGCTTTGGTAACATGAGAACAATTCTCATTAACCAACGTCGCCTTGCTGCGCGACAGACGGCCTTTTCATGTCGGCAGGCGACGCTTCCCAAGACCTTCAGACGCTTTACGGCGAGAACCACGGCTGGTTGCAGGGCTGGCTGCGCCGTCGGCTGGGCAACGCCTTCGACGCGGCCGATCTCGCGCAGGACACGTTCGTGCGCATCCTCGTGTCGGGGCGCATGCCCGATACCGCGCAGTCGCGCGCGCACCTGACGCAGATCGCCAAGGGTCTGGTCATCGACCTGCACCGCCGCCGCGTGCTCGAGGCCGCCTATCTCGAGGCACTGGCCGTGCTGCCGGACCATCTCGCGCCTTCGCCCGAGGAACGGGCTCTCGCGCTCGAGGCCCTGCTGCTGCTCGATGCGGCGCTGGGCAGTCTGCCGGCCAAGGTGCGCGAGACGTTCATGCTGTCGCAGCTTGATGGGCTGACCTACTCCGAGATTGCGGCCCGGCTGGACATTTCGGTGGGCGCAGTGCGCAAGTACATGCTGCGCGCCGCCCTCGCCTGCCATGTGGCGCTGCATCCGGAGGCCGCATGAGCAACGGATCGATGCTGCACCAGGCGCTTGAATGGCAGGTCACGTTCTGGTCGGGCGAAGTCACGCAGCAAGAGCGCGACGGCTTTGCGCAATGGCTCAACGCAGCGCCCGAGCATGCGCAGGCCTGGGCGCAAGTGCAGCGCACCGACACCCAGTTGCAGGCCCTGGCACGCCCCGCAGCGGGCCATGCCTTGCGCACCCGCGCCGCGCCGCAGCGCCGACGTGCGCTGCTGGGCATTGCAGGCCTGCTGGCCGGCGGCGGCCTGGCCGCGCATGCCGTGCGCGAAGCGGCGCCATGGCAGCGCGTACTCGCCGACCACCGCAGCGCACGCGGCGAGCGGCGCGAGATTGTTCTGTCCGACGGCACGCGCATCATGCTGGGCAGCGCCAGTGCCATCGATGTGCATTACAGCGCCGGTGAACGCCAGCTGCGTCTGCTGGACGGCGAAATTTTCATCACCACGGCGACGGATGCGAGCGCGCGGCCGTTCATGGTGCACACCGCGCAAGGCACGGTGCGCGCACTGGGCACACTCTTCAGCGTGCGCCAGACCGACGACTGGATTCAGGTGGGCGTGGAGCAAGGCGCAGTGGAAATCAGTCCCGCGCGCGGCGGCGTGGCCGCAAGGCAGCGCCTCGATGCGGGCCAGCAGGCGCGCTTCGGCCAGGCGTCGGTGCAAGCCGTCACGCCGCTCGATGCCAATGCGACGGCCTGGGCCCGGGGCGTGCTGGTCGCCGAACGCATGCGGCTGGAAGACTTTCTCGCGGCACTGGGCCGCTACCGCAGCGGCATGCTGCGCTGCGATCCGGCCGTGCGCGATCTCGTCATCTCGGGCGTCTACCCGCTTGACGACACCGATCTCGCACTGCGCATTCTGGCCCAGGCCCTGCCGCTGCAGGTGAGCACCGCCACGCGCTGGTGGGTCACGGTGCGGGCCAGGGGCTGAAATTTTTTTTGCGTGGGCCGTAGCACTTTTTCCATCTCGTTCGGGAAACAGGTAGAGACCGCGTTTTCAACGCGCGTCGCACCGTTTCAACAAGGAGAGGGAAAGTCCGATGACCATGGGAAATGACAAGCGCCCGGCTGCAGGCCGTTCACTGCGCATGAAACCGCTGCACCACGCCGCACTGCTGGCCTGCCTCGGCATCGCCTTCGCACCCGCGTGGGCACAGGATGGCGCCGCGCCCACGCGCGCCGAAGCCAGCGTGCGCTACGACATTCCGGCCGGTACGCTGGACCAGGTGCTCAACCGCCTCGCGACCAGCGCCGGCATCTGGCTGTCGTTCGACGGCGCGCTCACGGCGGGCAAGACCAGCCCGGGGCTGTCGGGCAGCTACAGCGTGCCGGCCGCACTGAAAGCGGTTCTTGCCGGACATGGGCTCGACACCGTTCCAGGCGCGGGCGGAGGCTATGTGGTGCGCAGGAGTTCGGCAGCGGTCACCTCTGGCGATGCCGGCGGGCGCGAGGCGGCTCAGCTCGCCACGGTCACGGTCAAGGCCCAGGCCCAGAGCGACGGCACGACCGAAGGCACGGGCAGCTATACCCAGACCGGCCCGTCGCGCAGCGCGACCGGCCTGAACCTCACGCTGCGCGAGACGCCACAATCGGTCAGCGTGATGACGCGCCAGCGCCTGGATGACTTCAAGCTCGAGACGCTGACCGATGTCATGGAGCAGACTCCCGGCGTCACCATCGACCGCCAGGGCGACGGCAACAACATCATGGTGCGCGGCGACGCCGTCAATCTGCAGGTCGACGGCCTGCGCCAGATGGCCAGCGGCTGGTACGCGAACACGCAGACGCTCTACACCATGGACGACATGGCCGAAATCGACCGCATCGAAGTGCTCAAGGGTTCGTCGGGCCTGGTGAGCGGCGACGGCAAGTATGGTGCCACGGTCAACATGATACGCAAGCGCGCCACGCGCGAGTTCCAGGCCAGTGTGGGCGCGGGCGTGGGCAGCCGGGACAATTACCGTGCCGATGTGGACATCGGCGGCGCGCTCAATGCAAGCCGCAGCGTGCGCGGCCGTCTCGTTGCCGCAGCCGCGGACGGCAAGGAATTCCGCGACCATGCGAAGCGCAGCAACCAGACGCTGTTTGGCACGCTCGACATCGATCTGGGCGAGCGCACGCTGCTCAACGTCGGTTTCACCCAGCGCCACCGCGAGTACTATGGCGCGGGCAGCACCAGCATGATCCAGGCCTATGCGGCGAACGGCCAGTCCCTGGGCCTGCAGCCGCGCTCGTTCAACGTGGGCGCGCCATGGTCGGGCTACAAGCAGGACACGCGCACCCTGTTTGCCAACCTGGAGCACCGCTTCGCCAATGGCTGGACCGCCAAGCTGCGCGCCAGCGACGAGAAGACCGAGCTGCCCCAGGGCGAGACCGGGATCTGGTTCACAGGCATTCCTTCCGTGGTGGATCTGAGCTGGGCGCGCGACCACAGCAACAAGAACCGCAGTCTGGCGCTGGACCTGCAGGGCCCAGTGCAGCTGTTCGGCCGCACCCATGAGCTGCTGTTCGGCGCCGACACCATGCGCACCAGCTCCGATACCTACTCGGCAAGCAAGCGTCTGAGCAATCTGGCCTACGGCTATGCGGGCGGCGGCAGCGCCATCGCGCGGCCCGATGATCTGGACAGCATTCCGATGAACAACCACAGCTACTTCAGCTCGCGGCGGCATTCGGTCTACGCCGCGGGCCAGTTCAGCCTGGCCGAGCCGGTCAAGCTGATTGCGGGCACGCGCATCACCAGCTACCAGCAGTACGATCTCACGCCCTACGCGTATTCGAACTACGACTTCACGAAGAGCGACGTCGTGACGCCCTACGCCGGCCTGGTGGTCGATGTGCACGAGAACGTCTCGCTCTACGGCAGCTATGCGAGCGTCTTCAAGCCGCAGAGCGCAATGGATGCACAGGGCCGCTCGCTGGACCCCGAGGAAGGCCAGACCCGCGAGATCGGCGCCAAGGGCGAGTTCTTCGACAAGCGCCTCAACGCCAGCCTGGCCTACTTCTGGATGAAGACCGACAACGTGGCCGAAGCCACGGGTGAACTCACGCCCGATGGCATCAGCCTCTACCGCTCCGTGTCGGGCGTCACCAAGCGCGGCTACGAGCTCGAGCTGTCGGGCGAGATCGCGCGCGGCTGGCAGGCCCAGGGCAGCTATGTGCAAAACAGCAGCAACCTGAGCAACACCGCCTATCTGCCAAAGAACCAGTTCAAGCTGGGCAGCAGCTACCAGCTCGGCGGCGCATTCAGCGGCCTGACGCTGGGCGCGTCCACGCGCTGGCAAAGCAAGATCTCGGCCGGCCCGCTGGTCCAGCCTTCGTTCTGGGTCGTCGATCTGATGGCCCGCTATCGCTTCAACACCCACCTGAGCCTGAACCTCAACGTGCGCAACGCGTTCGACAAGAGCTACTTCGCGGGCATGCGCGATTTCGGCCGCGTGCAGTACACCTGGGGCGCACCGCGCAGCGTGAACGTCAGCATGCGCTACGACTTCTGAGGCCGCAGTGTCGAGGGCCCGCGGCACATGTCCGCGGGCGAAGCCGTCGGCAAGCCCTGATCTTGCAACTGAAAACTATGACAGGGCTTCCACCGATAGCAACAACACCGAGACCTGCCTAGCATTCGCCACTGCCGACTCACCGATCCCGCACGACATGAAGCCCAGCGTTCTGCTCTCCATCGCCCTTTGCCTTGGCCTGGCCGCCACGGCATCTGCCAGCTCCCTGATGGAGCCGGCTGGCCTGCCCGATCGCTTCATGGGTGCCAGCAATGCACCCTCCACGCTCATTGTCTACAGCTCGCCCACCTGCCCGCCCTGCATTCGATTCGAAGAGCAGTTGCTGCCGCAGCTCAAGACCAGATACGTCGATACCGGCCGGCTCAGACTTTCGGTGCGCCCCACCGTGAACAATCAGATCGATGCCGCCATCCTGTTGATCGCGGATGCCGGCGGCTTGATGCGCAGGGATACAACACTTGCGCGCTTTCGCGCCAAACGGTCTGAAATCTTCGCGGCCAAGGACCAGGAAAAGATGTTGCGCAGCATTGCGGCGCAGTCCGGCGTGGACAGTGCGGCCTATGACCGAGCCATGAAGAATGCAGCGCAGCGCCTGGCACTGCAGCGCCTGACCAATCAGGCTTACGACGATTTCGGCGTCCAGGGAACGCCCAGCTTTTTCCTTGACGGCGTGAAGCTCAGCTACGACGGCACCCTGGCGAGCTTTTCGCGCCATCTCGATAAACCGCCACGCCGCTGACGGGCGCTGCACAGCCCGCGGCCGGCAGAAAAGAAAAAAGCCTCTCAGACCGTGGATCTGAAAGGCTTTTTTACCAATGGTTATTTGGTAGGCGCGATTGGACTCGAACCAACGACCCCCACCATGTCAAGGTGGTGCTCTAACCAGCTGAGCTACGCGCCTGTCGTTGAAGCCGCAAGTATAGCAGGGCAAATTGCGGGTTTTGGCAAACTCCGCAATTATTTGGCGAGGTTCACGCGCAAACGGTGAGTACTTCGTGGGCGTGCAGCATGCGCATGCATTCCGCGCTGACCGCATCGGTGACCACCACCTGCACGCGCAGCGCGGCTGCAGTCTGCGTCATGGCCTGCAGCAGGCGCAGTCCGCCGGGGCTGTGCAGCGACTCCTCGCAGAAATCGCCACCCAGCTTGACATAGCGCAGCGCGAGGGTGTGCAGGTGGGCCAGCGCCATCGGCTGCTGGTCCAGCCGGCGCAGGCCCACGGCCACGCCTTCGAGCGCCATCGCGCTACAGAAGTCGGCGACTTCGTGCGGGTAGGCGATCAGGCCATGGGCATCGAGCTCCAGGCACAGGCGCTGCAGCGCCTGCTGGCCTTGCAGCAGCGCGCGCAGCCGCGGCAGGAAATCGTTCTGCGCCACGGACGGCAGCGAGACGCGTATCACCAGTTCGGCGTTCGCCTGCTGCTCCAGCCAGGCCAGCCCCAGCGTCACGGCGCGCAGATCGAACACGGCCGACATCCCCAGCCGCACCGCCACCGGCAGGATCAGTGAACCGCGCAGCACCTCGCCCGACGCCGTGCGCAGCATCAGCGATGCCTCGCTGCGCACCTCCATGCCGCCCGGACCCTTGAGCGCCAGTGGCTGTATGGCCAGCGACAGCGCCTCGGGCGCCTCGACGGCCTCGGCCAGCATCTCGCGCCACTGCGTCTCGCCCGCAGTGTTCGAGGCCACTTCGTCATCGCCATAGGGCACATATTCGACATCCGCCTGGCCCGAGCTCTCCGAGCGCATCAGGCCGTAATCCAGCCGCGACAGCACGCCGGTGACGCTGCTTGAAGCCGAATAATCGGTCAGTGCAAAGCTCCAGCGGCACCACTGTCCGCCCGCCAGCGTCACGCGCGAGGACAGCAGGACCTCGCGGATCTGCTGCACCAGCGACATGGCCTGTGGCCCGGCCAGCGCCGGCATCAGCACCACGAAATCCGAGCCATTGAGGCGCGCCAGCTGCATGCCGCTGCCGGCCTGCGCCTGCAGCACCTGGGCCACCTGCGTGCCCACCGCGGCCAGCCAGGCATCGGCGCCAGCGCGGGTCATCTGGATGTTGAGCGCCAGCAGGTCGCGCTGACGCATCAGCATGACATGGCCTTGCACCGTGCCGCCGCCCGCACCGCTTAACGCGCGCCGCAGTTCATTGACGAAATACTTGCGGTTGGGCAATTGCGTGACCGGGTCGCGGTTGACCTCGAGTTCCAGCGATTCAATGCGCGCCATCTGCTCCATCGATGTCGCCCGAACGCGTTCGCGCGTGGCGGCAATGGCTTCGATCACCGGCATCAGCTCCTGGACCATGGCCCGGTCGCCACTGTCACCTACGGCCGGCGCACCATTGCCCGCATCGATGGCCTGGACCTGGGCCGCGATCTCCTGCTGCAACACCCGGCGAAACCACTGCAGCAGAAATACCACGAACAACGCCCAGGCGAGGCCGGCCACCACCACCAGGCTGGCCATGCGCACGCTGCTGCTCCACAAGGCTTCACGCGCGTAGCTGTCATCGACTTCCAGCGTGAGCTGGCCGACCTGCGTCCAGCCATCGCTGATCACGCGCTCGGCGCGGGCCTGGCGCAGCGGCAGCGCATCGGCAAACCAGGCTGGCGTGCGCTGGCGGGCGCGTGCCGCGGCGCCCGCCGGGCTGCCGGCGCGCGTGCGCTCGAACAGCGTCTGGCCCTGGGGCGATGCCAAATGTATGCGCTGGAACTGGCCGCTATCGAACAGCGCCATCATCAGCAGCTCGCGCGTCACCGGGTCCTGGTTCGCGGGCTGCGACAGCGACAGTGCCAGCGACGAGGCCGAATTCTCGCTCTCGGACTGCAATTGCCCATCCAGATACTCGCGCGCCGCGTCGATGCTGAACACCAGTGTGCCAATCAGGATGGCGACGATGGCCACCGTCACACTCAACAAAAGCTGCTTCAACAAAGACATCTTGCGACCCTCTCGGCGCACTGCGCCAGTCCCCTGCAATTCATGGCAAAAATCCTTCCAGCTGCATGCGCGCCAGCAGATCGCGCCAACGCGTGATGCGATCGACCGGCGAAGGCTGCGCTCCCGCCACATACACGCCCTGTGCGTTGAAGCTGAACACAGGTGTCAAATCGCGGCGCTGGCTTGACGGCAGCATCGCGTCGACCATGCTGTCGAGCACCAGCGGCTCGGCCGTCGGTGTCGTGTAGTGGCCCAGCACCATGTGCGCGATGCTCTGCGTGCTGCCCACGCCACCCATGCGCGCACGCACATAGATCATGCGCAAATTCTCCTCGGCCACGCCCAGGCGCAGCAGCGAGAAATACTTGCCGATCACATAGTCTTCGCAGTCACCCGCGCCCCGGCCCAGCGTCTCCAGCGGAGTCGCCCAGTAGTCGGGCTGGCCCCAGAGGACGTTGTCGTCCGATTGCACCGCGGCCCGGTTCCAGAACTGGTTGACCGCGGGCAGTTGCTGCGTGATCGGCTTGCCGGTCTGCTGCTGCAGCATTTCCAGCCACTGCCGCAGTGCCTGCGTGCCCTTGGCGCCATAGCGCGACTGCATGCTCGATTGCATGCGCGTCGCGTCGAAATCCAGCGCCAGGGCCTGACGCCCCGAGCGCAAGACGCCCAGCCCCAGGGTCGCCGCGCCAAGGCCAAGCCAGGCCCGGCGCGACAAACGCAGCGGACGCGACGGCGATGGACAAGGCAAGGCGCTCAATCGAATTTCCCGGTCATAGGCAGGCGTGGACAGCGCCTCACTGTAACCAATCGCATCGACATGTGCGCGCAATACCTGCGTCTTTCCGCGCTGCAGGGCGGTTGTTACCCGCCCTGCCCGCCATCAGCTGTGGTCGATCTTGAGCTTGCCCTGGTCGATAAGGTCCTTGATCATGCTGTTCTGGTCGTGGCCGGCCGTCGTCAGATTCACGCCTTCGATCAGGATTTGCTGGTTGAAGCCATTGCCATCCGCATCCAGCCCGCCCGCGGTCGACACCTTGATCACGGTGTCCACGGTCTTGCCATCGGCCTCGGTCTTGGTCTCCAGATGCAGGAACTTGCTCAGGTCGGTGGACGATTCCTCGCCTTGCAGCAGGTCCGAAAGATCCAGGCTGTCGTTGCCCGAAGAACCGAAGTTCTTGACCACATCGGTGACCGGACGCGCGCTCGTGCCCGCATCACCCTGGTGCCACACAAACAGGTCGTCTTCCGCCGTGCCGAGCAGCGTGTCGCTGCCCGAAGTGCTGTGCACTTCGTGGCTGCTTTCGCTTTCCAGCGTGCTGCTCAGCGCCATGCGCGAGGACGCTGCCGCGCCCGGGCCCGTGGCGTTGATGCTGATGTCCAGATCCGCCTTGGCAAAATCGCCATCCGCCTGGGTCAGCTTGTACTCGAAGTGATCGACCTTGCCCGCACCCGCGGCGCTGGCCGTCGGTGTGTAGCTGTAGGAACCATCGCTCTTGATGACCAGCGTGCCGTAGCTGCCGTTCACCGTGGTGCCGGCCGTCGTCGCATTGATCCAGGTCGAGCCGACCAGCACCGACAGATCCGCCGTCTCTCCCAGCGTGCCGCGGGTGTCGTTGGCTGTGACCGAGCCGTTGATGGCCGAGCTGCTCCATTCGATCACGCTGGCGCCGGGCACGATGGCCAGGAAGTCATCGAAGCTCACGGCGGCGCTGGGGCCGCTGGTGTGGCCTTCATGGACTATGAACCCGATGCGGTACATGGCATTCGCCGACAGTGCCCCGGTGGTGATGGTGCCGGTCGACGAAATGCTGCCGGTTTGCACCTCAGACCAGGAGCTACCGTTGGTGCTCTTGTAGAGCGCCCAGCCCGCGGAATCCTGATCGCCGTTCAGGTTGCTCAAAGCTGTCACCTTGAACTGCAGCTTGGTGCCCTCGGTATCTACGGTGTAGACCGGCGTGACCATCTTGGCATCGCCCGTAGAGCTGCCATTGCGGTCCGTCAACACCAGCGCGTCACCGTTTCGAGCGGCGTCGAAATATTTCGAATCCACGGCGCTGACAAGCCACTTGTCCGCATGGTAGGCCAGGATGCCAGCATTCGACAGCTGCGAATTGTTCTTGTACACGTAACTGTCGCCGTCAAACTTCCAGGCGTTGGTCTCGCCGCTGCCGAAATGGGCCAAGGTGGTCTGCGTCGGTGTGCCCGCAACGCTTCTCGAAGTGAGGGTCGCGGTTGCAGTGTCGTCATTGGCCACCGGTACGCCGTGGTAGGTGTACGAGGCGTCGGCGGTGCTGCTGCCATCGGTTGCCGTTGCCACGACCTTCACCTCGCCCACGCTGACGTTCTCGGGCACGGTCATGTTCAGGCCGGTGATGGTGACGGCCTTGGTGGTGCCATCCACGCTCACCGAGTAACTGCCGTTGCTGACCAGAGGCACGGACCAATGCGTGGCATCGATCTGCGTGCCTGCAGACAGCGTGACACCAGCCGGCACTTCCACCACCACCTTGGTGATCGTCTCCGAGAAGTCGATGTCGCGTGGATCGGCGGTGATGGTCAGCGGATAGGTGGTGGCCGTCGTGTAGGTCACCTTGTGGACCAGATAGTCGTCCCCATTGCGCGGCGCGTCGAACACGATCTTGCCGATGGTAGTGCCCACCGGCACGGTCAGCGTGAACTGCTCTTCGACGGTATCGGTCTTGCCCTGGATGATCTGCGGCGTGCCTATCACTTTGCCCGCTTCGTCATACAGCGTGTAGCGTGCCTGCTCGCTGCTGGCCAGCCACGCAAACTGCACCGTGATCTTGGTGACCGGCACCTTGAATGCAATGGTCAGCGATTCCGACTTCGAGCCGTTGCCGGCAATTTCTTCAGAAGCAGCGCCACCATTGCTTGACACTCCGCCCGAGACGCCGAAACCGTCGTGGTTCGTGCCCTTGATCACGCTGACGTTGGCACTCTTGCCATCGGCATCATTCGCAGTCACGGTATGTCCGGTGTTGGTGCTTTTCACCGTCGTGGTGTCGATTACCGTGGTCACCGGGTTCGATCCTGCACCCACTGTGAGCTTGACCACCGGGGTATCTGCCACCGGCGTCACCGTGATGGTTCCGGTTGCCGTACTCGTCGAGACCTGGTTCTCAGCGTCCTTTGCTGTGTAGTTGAACGTGGTCGTTCCGCTCCAGTCCTTGTTGGGCTTGAAGTAAATCGTCGCACTGTTGTTGGCGGCGGCGATCTCCTGCGTGGTCAGCACATTCTTGCCTGCGGAATCGCTGTAGAACGTACCGTTGGCAGCCAGGCTGGTGAGTTGGAAGCTCTTCACGCTGCCATCGACATCCGTGCCGCGCAGGATGATGGTCACCATGTTGTCTTCCGGCGCCGTGCCGGTGACGGCTTGCGCCACCGGCGCTTCATTGGTACCGGTAATGTCGACCGTAATGGTCTTGACGGCCGTACCTCCCTTGCCGTCGTCCACCGTTACGTTGATGGTATCGGTCACCTTCTGGCCTTCGGTCAGCGCCTGCACCTTGGTGCTGGCGTTGTCCAGCACATAGGTCCACTTGCCTGTCGCATCGACGGTAAAGCTGCCGTACTGGCCCTTGCCGCTATTGTTCACGGTCCAGGTGTGGGTGTCCTTGACATCCACATCCGTGACGGTCAGCTTGCCGGAGACCGAGGTAGTGACATCTTCCTTGACGGAGCCGGTGACCGCGCCGCTCAATGTCGGGGCGTCGTTGGCACCCGTTATCGTGATCGTGATGGTGGTCGAGGCTGAGCCATCCTTGCTGGTGACGGTGTACTGTTCCAGCAGCTTCTCGCCGGCTTGCAGGTACTGCACCTTGCTGTTGTCCACCGAATAGCTGTAGCTGCCGTTGGTGTTGAACACCAGCGTGCCCAGCGCCGTTCCCGTGCCGTTGTAGACGGCACTGGCCTGGAAGCTGCTCTCGTCCGTGTCCTTGTCCAAGATGCTCACCGAACCCGAAGTCGACAGCTTGCCGGCAGACACATTGGCATCTTCCGTCAACGCCGAGACGCCCGTGCCCAGTGTGGGAACGTCGTTCGTGCCCTTGATGGTGATCACGACGCTGGCCTTGGTGCCATCGGCCGTGGTCACTTCACGCGTGTCGGTCAGCGTCTTGCCCGCGCCCAGCGCCTGCACCGCAGCCAGGCTGTTGTTCAACGCATAGGTCCAGTTGCCGTTCTTGTCGATGCTGAAGGTGCCGTAGTTGCCGGTGACGTTGGTCTGCACCACGAACACAGACTGGCCTGCATCGGCATCGACCACATTGAGCTTGCCGCCCGTGGTCAGCGCGACGTCTTCAGTCACGGCACCCTTATCGGAATCCGGCGTGGCTGGGCTGACCACGGCACCCGAATCCGCGCCCTGGATGCGGATGACGATGGTGCTGGTGGTCGTGCCATCGAAGCTGGTGACCGTATAGGTCTCCACCACCGACTCGCCATTCTTCAGATAGGCCACCTTGCTGTTGTCCACCGAGTAGCGGTACGAGCCATCGGCATTGAACGTGAGGGTACCCAGGGCGGCATTGGCCGTCAGGACCGTGCCTTCCACCTTGGTCAGGACCGCGCCCGTCTGGAACTTGGCTTCGCCTGCGTCCACATCGGTAATGGTCAGCGAGCCGACGGTGGTCAGCACGCCGCCGGCGGCATTGGGGTTCTCGGTGAGGGTGCGGTCCGCCTGGCTCAGCTGCGGCTTGTCATTGGTGCCGGTGATCGTCACCGCGATCTGTGCCAGCGTGCCATCGACCGTGCGCACCGTGACGGTTTCCGTCAGCGTCTGGCCTTCGCGCAACTGCTGGATGACCGGGTCGTTGTTGTTCAGGCGGTAATTCCAGTTGCCATCTCTGGAGATGGTGAACTGGCCATACTGGACAGACACGTCACTTTGCACGATGAAGTAAGCCTCCCCGGCGTCGGCGTCGGCCACATTTAATTTGCCGCTGGCATCGGTCTTGGTGTCCTCCTTCAGGACCGCAATGCCATTGCCGGTGATATTGGCTCCATCGTTGGCGCCATTGATGGTGATGACCACAGCCTGGGTCGTCGAAGCGCCCTTGTCGTCGGTCACGCGCACCAGGATGGTGTCGTTCACCACCTGGCCGGCAGCCAGCTCCTGTACCTTGGTGCTGGCGTTGTCCAGCACATAGGTCCACTTGCCGGTGGCATCGACGGTCAGGCGGCCGTAGGTGCCGGTGCCGCTGTTGTCCACACTCCAGGTCAGCGTGGCGTTCTTGTCCGCATCGGTGG